>DSLMC04102__coassemble_788_pt1 | contig 33878 bp, 48 predicted proteins | sample DSLMC04102__metabat2_low_PE_001 | metagenome-assembled genome bin DSLMC04102
ATTATCGAAAATTCAGGACACGAAGTAAATGTTGATAATCCAAAAAAACTTGCAAATGTAATTTATGATTTTTGGAAAGACAAAGATATAAAGTAATTACAAATTACAATTTAATTTAGTAAGAAATATAGTAATTTGAAAGGTAGATTCAAAATTATGAAGTATAATAATAAATTAGAATTGATAGAAGCCATTAAAAGTAATGCAAATTTGTTTATAAAAGAATACTATGATATAGAAGAAACATCTATGAAGAAAATTGATGAAGAAATAGAATATAGCCCTTTTCAAATGTTAGCATTTTGTATCGGTTGGATGGATTTAGTTTTATCTTGGGAAGATGAAGAACAAAAAGGAATACAAGAAACATCACTTGCAACAGAATGGAAGTGGAATGATCTAGGTTGGTTATATCAAAGTTTTTATAATAAGTACAGTAATTATTCCTTAAATGAATTAATAAATACCTTTAATCAAAAAGTGAAAAGCATAATAGATTTAGTAAATAATTTATCTGTTGAAGAACTATTTGAAGAAGGAAAAAGGAATTGGGCTAAAACGAATGGTAAAGAGTTTAGTGTATGTAGATTAATTCATTTAAACACTATTGCTAATTTTAAAAATTTTAGAGGTAAAATTAGAAAGTGGAAAAAGAATAACAAATAACTACGAATTACAAGTTGTAAGGAAAATTTTTTAAAACAGTAGTATTTTAACTGCTTTAATGGTATAATAATAGTATATTGTGAAAGGAAGATAAAATCTATGAAAATGGAATTTATATTTGATAAAGAAAAATTGAAAAAAGCAGGCTATGAAGAAGAACAATGCTTAAATGCAATTAGAAAACATTTTAACAGTTATAAAAGCAAAACAATAAAAGAAATTGCAAAAGGAATATTTGAAGGAACTGATGATGACTGGAATGCTTTTGGATCTACTGCAAGATTTCCATATACAAGTTGGTTTTTAAAAGTAATTAAAGAATGGTATTGGTATGTAGATGAAGGAGATGGACAAGGAGAGAAAAAAGGAGATTGTTTAGAGGCATATTATGAGGTAAAAGCAGTAAATGGTTAAGAGGTAATATATGAGAAAAGCAATAAATTTTGATATTGACACAAAAAAATATGAAGAATATACAGGAAAAAAAGCTCCAACAGCGTATGCAGAAGTAAAAAAATTCTTAAAGAAAAATGGATTTGAACATAGGCAAGGATCTGGTTATGTTTCTAAAAATAGTTTAGATGATTTAAGAATTACGGCTATTATTACAAATATGACTTTAACTTTAAAGTGGTTAAGATTTTGTGTGAAAGAAATAGATGTAACTAATATAGGTAAGCAACACTCGTTACTAGACACGATAAATAAACCATATAATGAAGATGATTTATCAAACTTAGATGATATTGAAATATAAAATGCAAGGGTAATATTATAACGATATTACTCTTTTTTCATGTCAAATATATAAAAAAATATTTTGCACATTTCTATAAAGTAAAATATAGTGTTATACTCCCAGGCAAGGAGGAAAGTTGAAATGAAAGAAATATTTAATAAACCTGTTTTAGATCAGTTATATTCTTTTAGAAAAGAAGAATTTGAACAAAATTTATATAATGAAGATGAACAAATAAAGAAATTAGAATTAGAGATAACTGATTTATCTGAAGGATTTGTGAATCATTTAAAAAATACTATAACAAATGAAAACGAACTTAAAAATGTATTAAAATTATTTAGAAATTATGAATTAAAAGCTAGTGAAGAAACAGACTTTTGGGGACTAATTTATTTTAAGTTAGGTATTGTAGAAGGCAATAAATTGGCACATGAAATTACACCTAAAAAATCTATTAAAAAAGATGATGATTCATTTCTAAACTATGACAATAATAATTTTTCAGAATGGTTAGAAGAACAAAAAAGAAAATATTGCTTTGATACACCAGAGTATAAAGAATTGCAAGACAGGTACAGAAAAATTAGTGAAAAGTACCCTAATGCAACAGAAGTGTTTGAAGATTTAGAATTTATAGAACTTAATAAAGAAGAACAAAAAGCACTTATTGAACTTAGAAAAATAGATGTAGAAATGGGAGATATGGAAAAAGATTTGTGTTTTAAATTGGGAATAAAAGAGGCAATGAGTTTTTATAATGGTAATTAAATTTATTGTAAAAGGCATTAGAAAAGAACAAAGACTTACTCTAAAACAATTATCATATAAGACAGGAATATCTCCACACACTTAAATGATATAGAAAGTAATTACAAAATGCCAAGTTTAATATTTGCTATTAAAATTGCAAAAGCATTAAAAGTTAATATCAATGATCTGTATTATATAGAAAGGTATTAGAAAAAATCTAGTACCTTATTTTTATGCCTAAAAATACAAAAAGGAGGTGCAGTTAATGTCAGCATTTATACCAAAAGAGATTGTAAAACAAGCAAAACAGATAGATTTGCTAACTTATTTTATGAATAATAATCCATCAGAACTTATAAAAAAGGGGACAGGTACTTATTCTTTAAAATCTCATGATAGTGTCATTATAAGCAATGGATTATGGCATAGATTTTCTACTAATGAAGCAGGAAAAACAGCAGTAGATTATTTAATGAAAGTTGAAAAAATGACACTACAAGAAGCTGTTAAAAATGTATTAAATAAAGATATTAGTACCTATAAATTACCTAAAACAGAAATAAATAACACACCTAGAAAAATAATTATTCCAGAAAAAGCAAGTACAAATAAGGAAGTTATAATGTACTTAAAAAACAGGGGAATTGATGAAGATATTATTTTAGATTGCATAAATAAAAAAATGATATATCAAGAAAATAAAACAAACAATGTAGTTTTTGTGGGTTATGACTTTGAGCATAATATTAAATATGCAGGGTGTAGAAGTACAAATGAAAAACGAATAATGCGAGATGCAAAAGGTAGTTCAAAAGAGTTTTCTTTTAGACTGTTAAGTAAAATAAAGAATAATACATTACATATTTTTGAGAGCAGCATAGATTTATTATCTTATGCAACATTATTAAAACAAAAAGGGTATGATTATCAAAATCAAAACCTTTTAGCACTTGCAGGAGTATATCAACCAGGAGGTAATATAGAACAAAGTAAAGTACCAATAGCAGTAAAAAACTTTTTAGAAAGAAATACATATATTGAAAATATTGTACTTCATTTTGATAATGATAGAGCAGGAAGAAATGCAACGAAAGCACTTATATTAGCATTAAATAAGTACAATATCTATGATATTCCTGCACCTTATGGGAAAGATATAAATGATTATTTATGTTACAAATTAGGATTAAAGAAAAGACAAGAAATAGAACAATATAAAGTAAATAAAATACGAAACAAGGAATATATACAGGTATAGTTTTATCTGCAAAAACTAGATTTCTTGTCCTAGCAAGCAATGAATTTGTTCACACGAAAATATCGTGTTTCAAAATTCTATTCAATGGGGCTAGCCCCAATCCCCATTATTTAGTTTGAATAACAGGAGGGAGAAATTTGAGAAAAAGAAATATAAGAAAAGATATAATGTTAAATGAAATAGAAAATGAAAAATTGGTTTCTGATTGTAAGAAAGCTGATATTTCTTATGGAGAATATTTTAGAAGATTACTAATGGAAAAACAAATAAAAGAAAAGCCTGGAAGGGAATTTTACGAAGTAATGAAACAACTTTCTAAAATAGGTGTTAATCTAAACCAAATAGCTTATAAGGCAAATAGTACAAACAAGATAGATAAAGATTATTACAAAACAGAAGCAGAAGAGTGGCACAAATTTGCAAGAGAAGTTAAACAAAAATTTTTGTAGGAGGTGGTAAGTTTGGCAACAACCAGTTTGTGGAAAGTAGTAAAAAGAATGGATCATGTTATAAATTATGCAGAGGAAAAAAGTAAAACAAAAAATATTGAATTAAAAAGTAATTATGAAATAATAGTTGATGATTTAAGAGATGTAATTAATTATGCTAAAAATTCTAATAAAACTGAAAAAGAATATTTTGTTACAGGAATAAATTGTGAGCCAGATTCAGCCTATGAAGAAATGCAAGATACAAAGAAATATTATAATAAAGAGGATAAGATTTTAGCATATCACGCATACCAATCATTTAAAGCAGGAGAAGTTACTCCAGAACTTGCTCATAAAATTGGAGTGCAACTTGCTAATGAAATGTGGGGAGATAGATTTCAAGTAATAGTTACTACTCATTTGAATACTAATCACATACATAATCATTTGGTATTAAATTCAGTTTCATACACAGATGGGAAAAAATATTATAGTAACAGAGCTAATACAGGAAGATTAAGACATACTTCTGATGAAATTTGTAGAGAATATGGATTAAGTGTTTTAGAAGAAAAGCCTTGTAAAAAAAGTAAAATTAATTTTGAAAATTACTACAAGAAATCTTTTTATAATGATAACTATACAAAAAATGCTAAAAGAGATTTAGATTTAGCAATAAGACAAGCATATTCATTTGAAGATTTTATATATTTAATGAAAAGATTAGACTATGAAATTATCTTTAGAGCAAATAAAATAAGTATTAGAAAAGAGCCATATAAAAGAAATATTAGAATTGAACGAAGGTATGGAGAAAATTATTCAATAGAAAATATTAAGCGAAGAATAATAGAAGAACAAGCAGAAAGAGTGCCTTTTATAGAAAGTGTATATAATTATAGAAAAGTTAATTTTCCTTTTGCAAAAAGGCATAAGAAAGCCAAAGCAAAAGGATTTATTGCTTTATATTATCATTATTGTTATTTATTAAAGGTCTTTCCAACAAAAGTACCACAACAAAAGTTACCTGCAAGTATTAGAGCAGATGTTTCAAGAATGGAAGAATTATCTAATGAAGCTAGATTTTTATATCAAAATAAAATAAAAACATTAGAAGAATTAATAAATTACAAAGATGATATAACATTTAAAATAAATCAATTACTTTACCAAAGAGAAAGACTTTGGGCAAAAAGAAGATTATCAAAAGATGAAAATGATAGGCATAAAATAGCTGAAGAAATTTCATCTTTAAATGATAAAATAATTAAATTAAGAAAGAAGGTGAAAATGTGCGAAGATATTAAGTCAAGGGTGCCAAAGATAAATGATAATTTAGATGAACTTGATAAACAAGAAGAATTAGAAAAAGAAACTAAAGACAAGAAAAAAGAGAGAGCTAAAGGCAGAAAGGAGTAAAAATATATGAGTGTAAATGGAGATGCATCAGAACAAGTTGTAAGATTAGGATTAGAGGGATTTGAAGTAACTGTAAAATTAATAGGTAGTGGTGCTAAAAATCTTTTAGCAATGCTATATGCAATGCAAAAAGATAAGAGTCAAAACCAAACTAGAGGAAAAATGAAATTAGTCAAAATGTTACGCACAGGAAAACCTTTAAAAATATTTTCTATAAGTAAAGAAGATTTAAAAGTATTTTCTAAAGAGGCTAAAACCTATGGAATTACATATTGTGCATTAAGAGATAAAAATAGCAAAGAAGAAAATGCTATGATAGATGTTATAGTAAAAAATGAAGATGCTTCAAGAATAAACAGAATAGTAGAAAAATTTAAACTAACAACTGTAGACATGGGAAAAATGGAAACAGAAGCAATGAAAGCTATTGAGAGTAGGGATGAAAAAAGGCAAGAGTTAGGAATACCAGAAAAATCTAAAGAACAACAATTAGAAGAAGTATTATCTGACAAGCCATTACAAAAAGAACAAAATACAAATGAAAATTTCAATATGGCAAAGACAGAAAAAAGCCCTCTGTCAAAGCCTTCCTCAATGACTTTAAAGATGCAAGAAGGGGTTTCTAAAGGAGCAACAAAACCTTCTGTAAAGAAAGAACTTGCAGACTTAAAAGTAGAGGCAGAAAAATTAGATAATCAAAAGAACAAAGAAAAGACAAAAACTAAAGCTAAAACAAATAAACAAAAGAAAAGTAAAACCAAAACAAAATCTAACAGATAGGAGGAATGCAAATGGAAGAAACTAGAACAATTACTTTAGATAAGTATGATTATAAATTAATGCTAAATGCTTTAAATGAATTTAGAAATAATAAATTAGAGCAAAATATTGATACAGAAATAATTGATAAATTGATTATAAACTTATTAAATGCCCCAAAAAATAAGAAATTTTTATCATTGAGCAAAAATGCGAGAGGTAAATATACAGTTGAGGCAAGATGATAAGAAAATTGCAAAATTGTTCTATATAATAGGTATTGTACCAGTTATATGGACAGCTCTCCTTGTAGCACCATATATAAATGGTGGAATAATAGGAATTCTTAAAAATAGTACTAATATTTTCACTATACCTTTTAATATATCATTTACAGAGAATAGTATAAAAACTGTTCTTATTTTTTTGCTAATTTATATATCAGCAATTTTAGTATATGAATCTACAAGAAAAAATTATAGGAGGAGAGAGGAAAATGGATCAGCAAAATGGGGCGATGCTAAAGAATTAAATAAAAAATATAAACAACCTAATAATTATAATAAAATATTAACTAAAAATGTTTCTATTGGATTAAATGGAAAAAAGCACAGAAGAAATGTAAATGTATTAGTGATAGGTGGATCTGGAGCAGGTAAAACATTTAGTTATTGTAAACCAAATGTAATGCAATGTGCAACTTCCTATGTAGTATTAGATCCTAAAGGAGAGATACTTCGTGATACAGGCTATCTATTAGAAAAAAATGGGTATGAAGTCAAAGTATTGGATTTAATAAATATGGAAAAATCACATTGCTATAATCCATTTGTATATTTAAAAGACGATAATGATGTTCAAAAGTTATCAACTAACTTGTTTAAATCAACAACACCAAAAGGTAGTACAACAAATGATCCATTTTGGGATACTGCTGCAAGTATGTTATTATTAGCTTTAATATTTTATCTTAAATATGAAGCTCCACCAGAAGAACAAAATTTTACTATGGTTATGGAATTACTACGAGCAGGCGATGTAAAAGAAGATGATGACGATTATGTTAGTCCACTAGATATGCTCTTTAATAGACTAGAAACAAAAAATCCAGAACATATAGCACTAAAATATTATAGAAGTTACCATAGTGGATCAGCAAAAACATTAAAATCCATACAAGTAACATTAGCTTCAAGATTAGAGAAATTTAATTTAGAAAGTATGGCACAATTAACGCAAACAGATGAATTGGATTTACCATCATTAGGAGAAAGGAAAACAGCATTATTTGCAATAATACCAGATAATGATACATCATTTAATTTTCTAGTTAGCATATTATATACACAACTGTTCCAACAATTATTCTATATTGCAGATTATAAATATGGAGGAAGTTTACCTACACATGTGCATTTTGTAATGGATGAATTTGCTAATGTTAGTTTACCAGATGATTTTGATAAAATATTATCAGTAATGAGATCAAGAGAAGTTTCTGTTTCAATAATATTGCAAAATTTAGCACAATTAAAAGCACTTTTTGAAAAACAATGGGAAAGTATAGTTGGAAATTGTGATGAGTTTTTATATTTAGGTGGTAATGAACAATCAACACATAAATATATTAGCGAATTACTAGGAAAAGAAACTATAGATACTAATTCTTATGGTAGAAGTTTTGGCTCTCATGGTAATTTTTCAGAAAATGACCAAATTGCAGGTAGAGAGTTATTGACACCTGATGAGGTAAGATTACTTGATAATAATTATGCTTTGTTATTTATAAGAGGAGAAAGACCAATAAAAGATTTTAAATTTAATTTAAAGGAACATTTTAATAGTTCACATACGCCTATTGGCAATAAAAATGTAAAACCATATATACACGGTGGAACAGAAAATGCAATAGCTTCAATTACATTTGATATAGATGATATATCATTTAATACTAAAGAATTAAATAATTTACAAATTGATGAAATTGAGATAGAAATACTATCAAATGAAGAAATAGAAAATATGTATAAAGAAGATATTGATAATAAAGTTATCAATTAATCCAGAGTATAAAATTTTAAAATATACTCTGGGCTTTTTTTATGCCTAAAAATAAATGTTATGTAAACAGAAAGTGAGGTAAAATCAATGAAAAATATGATGGAAAGAAAAGAAAAAGGAAAGAAAATTTTAAAAAAGATTTGTAAAAGAGGTGCAATAATTATAGGTTATATAATTGCATTAAATGTTGCACAACAATTAAATGTTTTCGGAGCAAATGATGATCCTCTTACAGTAATAAATAATTTGTCAGATTTTATATTTGGTTTAATTAGAGCTGTGGGTATGATTATTCTAGGCTTTGGAGTAGTACAAGTTGGTATGAGTTTGAAATCTCATGATCCTACACAAAGAGCAAACGGAATAATGACTTTAGCAGGAGGTATAGTAATTACATTCTCTAAAGAGATTTTAAGTTTAATAACAGGTGGTTAAAACATAGGCAGATATAATATCTGCCTAAAATTCATTTAAGGAGGAAATTAAGTTGGAGAAAAAATATCAAATAATATATGCTGATCCTCCATGGCAATATAAAGTATGGTCAAAAAAAGGAAATGGAAGAAGTGCTGAAAGTCATTATAGAACTATGAATATAGAAGATATTATTAATCTAAAAGAATTTATAAATAAAATTTCTGACAAAAATTGTATTTTATTTATATGGGTTACTTATCCATGTTTGAAAGAAGCTTTAAAAGTTATAGATGCATGGGGATTTAAGTATAAGACCTGTGGATTTACTTGGGTAAAGAAAAATAAAAAAAGTGATTCATGGTTTTGGGGTATGGGATATTGGACAAGAGCTAATTCGGAATTATGTTTGATTGCTACAAAAGGAAAAGTTAAAAGAATTAGTAAGAAAGTACATCAAATAATTGATACTCCAATAGAACAACATAGCCGTAAGCCGGCAATAGTAAGAGATAAAATTATAGAACTAGTTGGAGATTTATCAAAAATTGAACTTTTTGCACGAGAAAAAGTGCCAGGATGGGATGCGTGGGGAAATGAAATAGAAAGTGATATTAGAATGGAAGATTACAAGATAGGAGGTGCTTAGTTTGAATTGGATTGTAGGAAATCTGCAAAATGCGTTAGATACATGGAATGGAAAATTATCTGAAATTTATACTTTGGTTACACAAAGTCCATCAAATTTTAAAGGTGGAACTATATGGGAAATAATAGTTAATATAAATGGAGCATTGCAAGCTATAGGATTAGCATTGCTCGTTTTATTTTTTGTAGTTGGAGTAGTTAGAACTTGTACTAATTTTTCTGAATTAAAAAGACCAGAACAGGCATTGAAACTTTTTTTAAGATTTGCTATTGCAAAAGGAATAGTAACTTATGGACTAGATTTAATGTTAGCCGTTTTTAGAATTATACAAGGAATAGTTACAACAATAATGTCAAAAACTTCTTTTCAAGCAAGTAGTATGACTTTACCACAAGAAATTATAGATGCAGTAAATAACTGTGGCTTTTTTGAGAGTATTCCGCTATGGGCAGTTACAATTTTGGGAGGACTGTTTGTTACAGTATTATCTTTTATACTTATTCTAACTGTATATGGAAGATTCTTTAAATTATATATGTATACAGCAATAGCACCTGTGCCATTGTCATCATTTGCAGGAGAAACAACACAAAATATAGGAAAAAGCTTTTTAAAAAGTTATATAGCAGTATGTCTTGAAGGAGCGATTATTGTACTTGCTTGTATTATATTTTCTGCATTTGCAACTTCTCCACCAGTAGTAGCAACAGGAGCAGAGCCAGTAAATATGGTATGGAAATATATAGGAGAACTTATATTCAATATGTTGGTTTTAGTAGGTACTATTAGATTATCAGATAGAATTGTAAGAGAAATGATGGGAATATAGAAAGGAGCAAAAATATATGAGCAAGGATTTTATACATATAGAGGAAAACGGAATTAAATATTTAGTTCACCCAAAAGGAAGTATATTTGAAGGTATAAAAATAAGAGAAAATCCAGATGATGCGTTTAATAATGCGATAAAAAGAGGAATGAAAAATCCTGAAGACTGGATGTATATGTATTCTGAAAACGGAAAAGATTACTTTAAACATTATTTTAGCAGAGGTTATAAATCTTATCCGCAATTTGGAGTAATAGAAAAAATCAAAAATAAAATGCAAAGAGAAAGATAGGAGGAATGAATATGAGTATATCACAGGATTATGAGAAGTTAAGAATGCAATTAGGAAATAAAAAATATGAAGCATTAGACGAATATATAAGGACTTTTGGAAAAGTACAAGAGTGGCATCAAGGTATTAAAGATATTAGAAGTATTGAAAACATTAAAGAGTGGGAAGATAAAATGCTCGACCTACATAAAAAATGTAAGCCCATTTTTATTGAAGATGTCGTTATGAATGAAAAAGAATGGGAGAAATTTGAAAAATGGTATGAAAAAAACAAAGTTAAGACAAAACAAGAAAAATCAAAAAAGAGGGAGGCAAGGTAGATGGAAGTAAAAATCAATAAAGATATTAGAGAATTTAGTGAAAGTATATTTTTTGGACTGACTATGCGTCAGTTCATTTTTTCTTTACTGGCTTGTGCAATAGCAATAGTTCTATATTTTACACTAAAACCTTTTTTGGGAATAGAAACATTATCTTGGATATGTATTTTAGGAGCAGCACCTTTTGCTGTTTTAGGTTTTGTTAAATATAACGGAATGACTGCTGAAAAATTTATTGTAGCATTTATTAAATCCGAATTTATTACACCAAAGAGATTAACTTTTAAATCCAAAAATATTTATGCAGAAGTTTTTAAACCTACAATAGAAAGAAATTTGAAAAATGGATTAGTAAAACCACAACATAAGCATAAAGAAAAGAAAAATAAGAAGCCTAAAAAGTTAAAAAAGGAGGTAGATAACAATGCTGAAGACACTAAAAAGAATATTTAAATTAGATAAAGAAAAATTTAAAGTACCAAAATGTGTGCAAGATATAATTCCCGTGAAAGCTATATGGGAAGATGGTATTTTTTTAGTAGGAAAAAATAAGTATTCGAAATCATATAAGTTTTTAGATATAAATTATGCAGTTGCAAGCAGAGAAGATAAAGAGGCAATGTTTTTAGACTATTCTTCTCTGCTTAATTCTTTAGATACAGGAGCAACAACTAAAATAACTATAAATAATAGAAGAATAAATAAATTAGATTTTGAAAAAACAATACTATTAAAAGATGCTAATGATGAATTAGATGAGTATAGGCACGAATATAATCAAATGCTGATAAATCAGGCAAAAGATGCAAATGAAATAGTACAAGAAAAAATTATTACGATATCTGTATATAAAGATAGTGTAGAAGAAGCTAGAAATTACTTTACAAGAGCAAGTACAGAGCTAATGAATCGTTTTAATACTTTAGGCTCAAAATGTATAGAATTAAATGCAAAAGAAAGACTAAGAATAGCACATGACTTTTATAGAACAGGAGAAGAAACATCTTTTCATTTTGACATACACGAAACAATGAAAAAAGGTCATGATTTCAAAGATTTTATTTGTCCAGATACTGCTGAATTTGAAAAAGATTATTTTATGATCGGAAATAGGTATGGTAGAGCCTTTTTCTTAAAGGAATACGCAAGCTACATAAATGACAGTATGGTTTCTGAACTAACAGACTTGAATAGAAACATGATGTTATCAGTAGATATAATTCCAATTCCTACTGATGAGGCAGTTAAAGAGGCAGAAAATAGAAGGCTAGGAGTAGAAACAAATATTACTAATTGGCAAAGAAAACAGAATGCTAATAATAATTGGAGTAGCATAATACCTTATGATATGGAACAACAACGAAATGACTCTAAAGAATTTTTAGATGATTTAACTCTGCGAGATCAAAGAATGTTTTTAGTAGTTATAACAGTTATAATTACTGATGATACCAAAGAAAAATTAGAAAGTGATACAGAGGCTATTAAACAAATTGCTAGTAAAAACTTATGCCAATTAGGTGTTTTAAAATATCAACAGTTAGACGGACTTCAAACGGTATTACCTTTTGGAGTAAGAAAAATAGATGCTTTAAGAACTTTGACAACTGAGTCATTAGCTGTATTTATGCCATTCAAAGTGCAAGAGATAAGGCACAAGGATGGTATTTTTTATGGTCAAAATGCTATCAGTAAAAATATGATTATTGCAGATAGAAGACAATTATTAAATGGAAATTCTTTTATTCTTGGAGTTAGTGGAAGTGGAAAAAGCTTTACGGCAAAACAAGAAATTTTATCTATTAGATTAAGAGATCCAAATGCAGACATAATTATAATAGATCCAGAAAGAGAATATGCACCATTAGTTAAATCTTTCAATGGAGAAGTAATTAAAATATCTGCTACAAGCGATAATCATATAAATGCAATGGACATGAACTCAGAATATGGAGATGGAGCAAATCCTGTCATCTTAAAATCTGAATTCATCCTGTCTCTGTGTGAGCAGTTAATAGGTAGTGGAAATCTCGGACCGAAACAAAAGTCTATTATTGATAGATGCACAGCAAATGTTTATAGGGTATTTCAACAAGGTAATTATCAAGGCATACCACCTACATTGCAAGATTTTAGAGAGCAATTATTAAATCAACCAGAAGAAGAAGCAAAAGAAATAGCACTTGCTATTGAATTATTTACGAATGGCTCATTAAATACTTTTGCAATGAATACCAATGTAAATACTTCAAGTAGCTTAATTAGTTATGATATTTTGGACTTAGGTAAACAACTACTACCTTTAGGAATGTTAGTTGTGCTTGATTCAATTTTGAATAGAATTACAGCTAATAGAACAAAAGGAAAAAATACATATATTTTTATAGATGAAATATACTTACTATTTCAATATGAATATTCTGCAAATTTCTTATTTACACTTTGGAAAAGAGTCAGAAAATATGGGGCATTTGCAACTGGTATAACTCAAAATGTAGAAGATTTATTGCAAAGTCATACTGCTAGAACAATGCTTGCAAACTCTGAATTTATTATAATGCTTAATCAAGCAAGTACAGACAGAGTAGAACTTGCAAAACTTCTTAATATATCAGATTTACAGATGAGCTATATAACAAATGTAGGGGCAGGAGAAGGGCTAATAAAAGTAGGATCTGCATTAGTTCCATTTTCTAATAGATTTCCAAAGAACACAGAACTATATAAGCTAATGACAACAAGACCAGGAGAGGGATTAAATGAATAAGAAATATAAAATCGTTTTAGTGCTACTAATAGTTATAGTTGCTATTAGTAGCTATTTTATTATTAAAGAATTTGCAGAAAATAAGAAAGAAACAGATATATATGAAGATTTACAGGAAATAGTTGTAGAACAAAATGATGAAGATACTAACATTAATGAAAATAAACAAAAAAGCAATATAAAAGACTCCAGAAACAATTATAATTTAGAAAACATTGCAAAAATCAATTCTGATGTAATTGGCTGGATAAAAATAGATAACACAAAGATAGATTACCCCATCATGCAAAATGGAGATTATTACCTTCACAGGAATATTTATAAGCAATATTCGAGTCATGGAACACCATATTTAGCAGAATATTGCAATGTCCAATATAGTGATAATCTAATAATTTATGGTCATCACATGAACGATAATAGTATGTTTGCTCAATTAGAAGATTATAAAAAGAAAAAATTTTATGAAGATCACAAATATATAGATTTTTATACTTTTTATAATGGAAAAACAATTAAAAACACTTATGAAGTTGTTATAGCTTTTAAAACAGTAGTTTATACAGATAATGGTTTTAAATACTATAATTATACAAATTTTACAGATAAACAAGAATTTGATGAATTTATAAATAAATCCAAAAACTTGCAGTTTTATGATACTGGAACAGATATAAAATATGGAGATAAGTTGCTCACATTATCTACCTGTGAATACTCACAAAAAAATGGAAGAATGGTAGTTGTAACTAAAAAAATATAATATCTGGAGGTGGTAAAATGCCAGAAATAAAAGAAAAATCTAAAGAAACTATAAAACAATTAGACAAAAATATAGTGCAACTTCAAAAACTAAAAAATAATATAGTAACAACAAAAGAAAAAATAAACGAATTTACAAAAAATGAACAAAATGATACGGCTGAAAATTATGCAAGTATGAAAGTACAAAATGATTTAAGTTATTTATCCAGAAAAGGGCTTGAAAAAGGAAATGAAATAGGAAAAAAATCATTACAAGAAACAAAGCAAAACTTTATAAAAGGCAAGCAAAAAATAGAAACATTAAAAACTAGAATAAGAAGCAAAAATACAAAACAATTAAAAAATGTAATAGATAATTCTAAAAAGACTATAAAGGGTGTTTCTAAAAAAAGTATAAAAACAGCAAAGAATACTAAATTACTTGCTAAAAAGGGAATAAAAACAACCAAAATGGTAGCAAAGAATACAAAAAGAGTTGCTAAAGAAAGTGTAAAAATGACACAAAGATTAGCAAGAGCTACTAAAAAAGCAATTCAAGCCACCATACAGGCGACAAAATTAGCAATTAAAGCAGTAATTGCAACTGTAAAAGCAATAATCGCAGCCACAAAAGCAATTATAGCTGCAATAGCAGCAGGAGGTTGGGTAGCTGTAGTTGTTATATTAGTTATTGTTCTTATTGCAGGTTTTGTAGCTTTATTGTTTAATGGAGAGGAAGAATCTGAATTTAATGAATCTCAAATGCCTAATATGCAAATAGTAATGGTTGCAAAAGCTCAAATAGGCAATGAGGGTGGAGATAAATTTTGGACTTGGTATGGATTTGATAGTAGAGTTGAATGGTGTGCTTGTTTTGTTAGTTGGTGTGCAAATGAGTGTGATTACATAGATAAAGGTATTATTCCTAAGTTCTCTGGTTGTGGAGATGGTATAAACTGGTTTAAAGAAAAAAATCAATGGCATGATAGAGGAGATAGTTATTACCCCATTGTAGGAGATATTATCTTCTTTGATTGGTACGATGAGAATGGAAATCAAGACGGAGTTAGTGATCATGTAGGAATAGTAACAAGAACAGATATAACGAATAGAAATATTTATACAATAGAAGGGAATACAAGTGATAAGTGTGCAGAAAGAATGTACTCTTTAGATAACGAACAAGTAATGGGCTATGGCAGTCCTAAATATGAATAAAAACAGTACCGAGTAGAGTTATAAAACTTTGCTTGGTACTGTTTATTTTTTATTTGGAATATACTGAACAAGATCATTTAAAGGACAGTTTAGATAATCACAAAATCGTGCTAAAACGAAAATATCTAACTTTACTAGATTACCTGTCATTATTCTTTTTATAACTTTAAAATCTGTATTTGTATCTTTCATTAATTGATTTATGCTTATATTTTTTTGTTTGAGCATATCATCAAGTTTAAAGATATAACAGCCATTTTCTATTTTTAACTTATACATACTAAAATCTCCTTAATATTAATAATTATATAAGTTTAGTATGTTACTTGACTATTGGCTGTATAACCAGTAAAATATATCAGAGGTGTAAAATAATGGAAAAAATTACTGAAAACTTTATAGTGCCAAACTATATAGCAGAAGAAATATTAGAATATATAGAACAAACAGCACAAGGAAGATGTAGATGCATAAAGTGGGAAAATATACGAGCACTACTTGGACTGGCAATAATAAATGGAAGAATAACAAGAGAGCAGGCAGATGTTATCGAAAAATTATTTTGTAGAGAAAAATGATTTTTTGAAAAAATTATGATATAATGCAACCTGGAGGAAATGAAAAGATGACTATGCAATTTGTAACTGATTATATAGATAAAAAATTAAAAGAAAATCCAAACTATATAAGCTATACCTTTTATGAGTTAAGAGTAAAAAATAATTTATCAGAAGACGAAGTAGATGAATTTTTAAGAATAAATAAGGATTATTTTGAAAATAAAGACTATAGTGTGTATTTTACTGGTGCTAAATTTGAGTATAACAATGCAAAAAGAACAGTACAAGATAACGAACTAATGATAGCAATAAAAGAATAGTAGAAAGGATGCAGAAAAATGAATTTATTAAATGAATTATCAGAAAATGAAACAAATTTATTAAAAAATATAGGAATAAAGATAGAAAATAGAAATTATAATCAAGATGAAGCAAAATTAATTGAAAATAATATTATAGAGGATATTTTTCGTAGAAGTAGTAAAAATGGAGATATTCAAAAAGCTAATGAGCAATATAGTAATATAATAGAAAAATTAGAAAGAATAAGAAACTAATACTAGTTTATATCATAAAATGTTTAATTTGAGTTGAATAATAAATAGTAAGTTATAAGGGAGAAAAGATGAAAGAATATAATACTTCTGAAATGGCAAAGGAATTTAATATACACCCTAATACAGTACGATTTTATGAAGATATTGAATTTTTACCAAAAATTCCAAGAAAGGAAAATGGATATAGAACATATAATCAGATTCATTTTGAACAATTAAAACTAATAAGAATAGGCTTAAAAAGTGAATTATTACAAAACGGACTAAGAAAGCAAGTGATTGACATTATAAAAGCATCAGCCAAAGGAAAGTATAATGAAGCATTAGAACTTGCTAGAATACATTTAGAAAGTATAAATAAAGAAGAAAAAAATGCAGCAGAAGCAATAGAAATTGTAGAAAATAATTTTTTAAAAGAAATTGCAGAATATTCTAAAACATATACAAGAAAGCAAGTTGCTGATTATTTAGAATTGACAATAGATACATTAAGAAATTGGGAATTAAATGGTCTTTTAAGAATAAAAAGGAAAGAAAACGGTTATAGAATATATAATGAAGATGATATAAAAAGAATAAAAATTATTCGTTCGTTAAGGTGTGCAAATTTTTCATTATCTGCAATATTAAGGCTTTTAGGAAATCTAGATAATGATAATAATGTAGATATAAAACATATAATTGATACACCAAAAGAGAATGAAGATATTGTTTCTGTATGTGATAAACTATTAACTTCACTAACAAATGCAAAAGATGAATGTAATAAAATGATTATTCAAATAAAAAAGATGAAAAAAATAAACCCTCCAGTTTAACACCAGACTTTGTCTTGGTGTTATTATTTTGTAGGAAAGGAGGAAAGAATATATGGAAAATGTGATTGAAGTAAAAAACTTAAAAAAATCGTTCAATAATCATCAGGTTTTAAATAATGTAAGTATTTCTGTTAAAAATGGAGAAATATTTGGGCTATTAGGTGCAAATGGAGCAGGAAAAAGTACACTAATTGATTGTATTTTAGGAACTAAAAATATAGATAGTGGTACGGTTGCTTTATTGGGAATGAATCCTATAAAAGAAAGAAAAAAGTTGTTTGAAAAGGTAGGGGTACAATTTCAAGAAACAAAATATCCAGATAAAATGCTAGTTTACGAGCTATGCGAAGAAACAGAATCACTTTATAAAGAGGCATTGAATTATAAAGAATTATTAAAAACATTTGGAATATACGAAAAGACGAATAGTCCGATTAGTGAATTATCAGGAGGACAGAAACAAAAGCTATTTATTGTTTTAGCACTTATTCCAAATCCAAAAGTAATGTTTTTAGACGAACTAACAACAGGACTAGATCCGAAAGCAAGACGAGAAGTTTGGAAAGCATTACAAAAACTGAAAAATCAAGGAATTGCTATATTTTTGGTATCACATTATATGGATGAAGTAGAAAAATTATGTGATAAAATAGCCATTTTAAAAAATGGGAAGATTTGTTTTTATGGAACAGTACAAGAGGCAATAAAACAAAGTCCTTATGAAAAATTAGAAGATACATATCTTTGGTATTCAGGAGAGGAGGAATCAAATGAAGGCATTTAGCACATTTTTGAAAACAGAATTAAAATTATCATTTAGAGGGATAGATATGTTTATTTTTGCAATATGTTTGCCTGTAGTAATCTTGGTATTAATAGGAATTATAAATGGTAATAATCCAGCTTTTGAGGGAGCTGACTATACATTTTTAGACCAATCCTTTGGAGCAATATCAACAATAGCAATATGTGCAGGAGGTTTAATGGGATTGCCTTTAGTTCTATCTGGATATAGAGAACAAAAAATATTAAAGCGATTAAAAGTTACACCAGCTAGTCCAGTTATGCTTTTAGCAGTTCAATTAATTATTTATATGATATATTCTGTAATATCTTTAGCTTTGATATTTATTGTAGCAAAAGTGTTTTGGAATTTTAGTATAAAAGGAAATATACTTCAATTTTTAGGTACATATTTTTTAGTAATGTTATCAATGTTTAGTATTGGACTGATGGTAGGAGGAATTGCTAAAAATAGTAAATCAGCAGGAAGCATAGCAAGCATTTTATATTTTCCAATGCTAATTTTTTCTGGAGCAACACTTCCTTATGAAGTTATGCCAGGAATAATGCAAAAAATAGTAGATATATTACCATTAACACAAGGAATTAAAATTTTAAAGGCTTCAACGCTTGGATTACCAATAGACAATATAATATTTCCTATTATTCTTATGATTTTAATTTTTGTAGTGTGTATTGTAATATCAGTTAAATTCTTTAAATGGGAATAATAAAGTTGAGCAGGTGGTTAGTTGATAAGCACTTGCTTTTATGATAATATATTTAAAAACAAATTACAATTAGTGAAGATAATTGAAAATAATAATTTGAAAGTGAGGCGTTTTTAATGTTAATCTTAATGGAAGGTATAGTATTGTGTTTTATACTTTTGATATTTTGTGTTATAGGTATAGCAAACGGTCCAGAAAAATTTACAGTATTTTATGAAAAAGATGTTCAAGATAAAGCAATAAAATTAGGATATACCACTAAAAAAACAATAAAGAAACAAACAATAATATCAATTATTGTTTTATATTTACCATGTTTTGTTTTAGTTCCATTAATGGTTTATTATATAAATGGTGCAAAAGAATTTGCTGAAATATTTATTCAAAGTTTATTAATTATGTATATAATGGGAATATTTGATAGACTTTTTATTGACTGGTATTGGGTAGAGCATACAAAAGCATGGAATATACCTAATACAGAAGAATTAAAACCTTATATTCCCAAAAGAATGAAAATAATTAAATGGTTAGGAACTATTATAGGATTTGCAATTATTTCTTTAATTATTGCTTTGGTAATAACAAAATTATCTTAACAAGTTAATATAGAAAACGATTAAATGAACAAGTAAATATTCTTGTTCTTTTTTTTTATAAACTATATACAAAAACAAATATATATGATAAAATAACAAATGTTAGGTAACAAAAGTTATTGAGGAGATGATAAAATGCCACCAAGAACAGTATTTAAAAAAGAAGATGTCTTAAATGTAGCCTATGCAATAGTAAAAAAAGAAGGATTTGAAGGTTTGAATGCAAGAAGAATTGCAAAAGAATTAAATTCATCAGTACATCCAATTTTTAGACATTTTACTGATATGGAAGAACTAAAAAAAGCAGTTTATAAAAAGATATATGCTAAATACCAAGAATATATGAAAGTTGAAATAAATGAAAATAAAGCATATAAAAAAATGGGAATATCCTATATAAAATTTGCAAAAGATTACCCTGAATTTTTTAAGATTATTTTTATGCAAAAAACAGATCTAAATGCTGAAAACTTTGTTATGTCAGATAAAGTAGGAGATAATGTAATAAAAGCAGGACAAAAACTTACAGGATTATCTTTTGAAGAGCAAAAGAAATTCCATATAAAAGTATGGATATTTACACATGGAATAGCTTGCCTAGTTGCTACAGCAACAATTAAAATATCTGATGAAGAAATAAGTGAATTGTTAAGAAGTACAGTTTTGGAGATGTTAAAAGGATTAAAAATGGGAGGAAACAGTAATGAATAATATAATAGAAGTTGAAAATTTAAGTAAAGAATATAAAAAATTAAAAGCAATAGATAATTTATCATTTGAAGTACATGAAGGAGAAATTTTAGGACTTCTTCGGACCAAATGGTAGTGGAAAATCAACAACAATAAATTGCATATTATCATTACTAAATTTTAGCAAAGGAAGTATAAAGATATTTGGTAAAGAAATGAAACCAGATGCCTATGATATAAAATCAAAGATTGGTGTAGTATTCCAAGATGTGGCAGTATTTGAAGAATTAACAGTATATGACAATATAGATTATTTTTGTGGATTATATATAAAAGATAAAAAATTAAGGAAACAATATATAGAAGATGCAATAGAATTAGTGGGTTTAGAAGAATTTAAAAAATTTTATCCAAAACAATTATCTGAAGGTTTGCTTAGAAGATTAAATATTGCTTGTGGAATAGCACATAAACCCAAACTAATATTTTTAGATGAGCCAACAGTAGCAGTAGATCCACAAAGTAGAAATAATATATTAGATGGAATAAAAAAATTAAGAGATAATGGAGCAACAATTATCTACACAACACACTATATGGAAGAAGTAGAAATTATTTGTGATAGAATTATTATTTTAGATAAAGGTAAAATATTAGCAACAGGAACAAGTGATGAATTAAAAGAACTTGCTAAAATAGAAGAAAAAATAACAGTTGAAATAAATGAATTACAAGAAAATTATATAGAAGATATTAAAAAATCAAAAAATGTAGATGAAGTAAAATATACTAATAATTTGTTACTAGTTACATATACAAAAGGAAAAAACAATCTTGTAGAGCTTATGGAATATTTGAAAGAAAACAAAATTAAATATAACAAAATTTATTCAGAAAGACCAACATTAAATGATGTATTCCTAGAACTTACAGGAAAGGAGCTTAGAGATTAATGTTTATACATAATTTTATTTATAGTTTTAAAACGCTTTTTAAAAACAAAGCACTCATCTTTTGGACATTTGCATTTCCTATAATTCTTGGTACATTTTTTAATATGGCATTTTCTAATATTGAAAATAGTGAAAAATTAGATATTATACAAATTGCAATAATTGATAATGAAGAATTTAAAAATAATGAAATATTAAAAAAATCATTTGAAGAATTAAGCAAAGAATCAAATGAAGATAGAATGTTTAATACACAATATGTAACAGAAGAAAAAGCAAAAGAATTACTAGAAAATGATGAAATAGTAGGTTATCTAAAAGTAGAAGATGAAGAACCTAACATAATAGTTAAAGAATCAGGAATTAATGAAACAATTTTTAAATATATAGTAGAAGAAATTAATGCAACTTCTCAAATAGTAGAAGATACAGCCAAAAGTGAGATAGGAAAACAAATTATGGCAGGAAATGTGAATTTAGATTATGAAAAATTGTACGAAAATATTATTGAAGAAGTGCAAAATCAAGAAGTTAATCTAAACAACATATCAAATAGTAATTTAAGTTATACAATGATAGAATTTTATACATTAATTGCAATGGCGTGTCTATATGGTGGAATATTTGGAATGGTTGCAATAAATCAAAATCTAGCAAATATGAGTAGTAAAGGAAAAAGAGTAGCAGTTGCACCAATTAGCAAATTAAAATTAGTGTTTAGTAGCGTATTTGCAAGTTATTTAATAGCACTAATAGGACTTGCATTGTTGTTTATTTATACAATATTTGTATTAAAAGTAGATTATGGCACTAATTTACCATTAATCATATTATTGGGTATAACTGGAAGTTTTGCGGGATTATCAATGGGAGTAGTAGTTGGAACTGTGTTTAAAACAAATGAAAATACAAAAACAGGAATCCTAATTGCAGTAACAATGTTTGGCTGTTTTTTATCAGGAATGATGGGTATTACAATGAAGTATATTGTAGATAAAAATGTACCAATCTTAAATAAAATAAATCCAGCGAATATGATAACTGATGGATTTTATTCATTATATTATTATGATACTTTAGATAGGTTTTACTTTAATTTAGGAAGTTTAATTGCCTTTTCTTGCATTATGATTTTAATTTCATATATTAGTTTAAGGAGGCAGAAATATGACAGTATTTAAAACATTTTTTAAAATAGTAAATAAATATAAATTTACCATTCTGCTTTATACAGTTATGCTAATAATATTTGCAGGATTTAATATGCAAACAAGCGATAATAGTATGAGTTTTGTTGCAAGTAAGCCAGATGTTTTAATTGTAAATAATGACGAAAACCGAAAACTAACAAATAATTTAATAAACTACATAGAAAGTAATTGTAATATAATAGATATAGAAGATACAGAGGAAGCAAGAAATGATGCTTTATTTTATAGAGATGTAAATTACATTATTTATATACCTGAAAATTATAGTAGAGATTTTTTAGATGGATTAAATCCAGAAATTGAAATAAAAGGCACAGGAAATGGCGAATCTTCTTATGCAGAGATGATGCTTACTCGTTACATAAAAATAGCAAATATATACCAAAAAGAAACACAAAATGAAGAAGAATTAATAGATAAAATAAATAATGCTTTATTAAATGAAGTTCAAATAGAAGTAACATCAAAATTAGATACAGATAATTTATCAAGAGCAACATTTTATTATAATTTTTTGAATTACATTATTTTAGCAGGTTGTGTATATTTAATATGTTTAATATTATCTAGTTTTAGAGAAGAAAAAATAAGAAAAAGAACAATAATAAGTAGTATGAATTATAAAAAACATAATAGACAATTATTACTATCTAATGCAATATTAACAATAATTTTATGGATATTCTATGTTATTTTAAGTTTTATATTAATTGGAGATATAATGTTTGGAAAACATGGAGTAATTTTAATAATAAATTCATTTATATTTTCAATTTGTAGTTTAACAATAGCCTTTTTAATAGGAAACTTAATAAATAATAAAAATGCAATAAATGGAATTATAAATGTAGTAGGACTTGGATCTAGCTTTTTATGTGGTGCATTTGTACCAATAGAATGGTTACCAGATAATATATTAAAAATAGCTCATATATTGCCATCATATTGGTATATACAAACAAATGAAATGGTAAAAACATTGGAAACAATTAATCTCCAAACATTAAAACCGATATTGACTAATATGGGAATTTTGTTGATATTTTCTATATTATTTATTATAATTACAAATATAATAACAAAAAAGAAAAGAAAAATAGCATAATTAAAGTTAGGAGAAGAGTATGAAAAAATTAATTGTCTATTCAAGCAAAACTGGCACAACAGAAAAATGTGCAGGTATATTAGGACAAAATTTGATAGATGCAACTATAATTAATTTAGCTACAATACAAAATGAAGATATTAATAAATATGATTTAATTATTATTGGATCTCCAATTAGAATGGGAATGATAGATAAAAAAGTAAAAGAATTTTTGTCTAAAAATTTTAATATTTTACGAAATAAAATGGTATGCTATTTTATTTGTTGTGGATTTAATGAAAATTGGAAGCAATATTATGAGCAAAATTTTCCAAAAGAACTCCTTGATAATGCTATGATATACGAAACTTTTGGTGGAGAAATGGATTTAGAAAAACAAAAAGGTTTTGATAAGTTTATAGTAAAAATGGTTAGTAAGAAAATAGACAAAGAGAATGAGATAAGACTATTAGATGAAAATATTAATAGATTTATAGAAACAATAAATAATGTAATAAAATAAAATTATTATAAAAATTAAGTAAAGGAGAAATAAATATAATGAAAAATTTTGGAAATATATTATGGGGAATAGTATTGATTATTATAGGTTTAATAGTAGGCGGAAATGCACTTGGAATTACAAATATAGATATATTTTTTGACGGTTGGTGGACATTGTTTATTATTATTCCATGTTTTATAGGATTATTTAAAGAAAGAGAAAAAACAGGAAACATCATAGGAATTTTAATAGGAATAGCTTTGTTATTATGTTGTCAAGATATATTGAATTTTGATATGATTTGGAAGTTAGCTTTTCCATCAATATTGATAATAATCGGAATATCATTTATTTTTAAAGATACATTTGATTACAAGTTAAGTAAGGAAATAAAAAAATTGAATGAGAAAAAAGTAAATAGTGATGAATATTGTGCAACATTTTCAGGTCAAAATTTAAAATTTGATGGAGAAAAATTCACAGGAACAAACTTAACAGCAGTATTTGGAGGAATTAAATGTGATTTAAAAAATGCTATTATTGAAAATGATGTAGTGATTAATTGTAGTAGTATATTTGGAGGAATAGAAATTTATGTTCCAGATAATATAAAAGTAAAAATAAAATCCTCATCAATATTTGGAGGTGTAGATGAAAAAAAGAAAAATATAGTAGAAAATAATGGAGGATATACAATTTATATAAATTCAACCTGTATATTTGGAGGTGTAGATATAAAATGAATACAACTCAAAAAATAATCAAGTATTTAGCAATAGCATTTGCAGTTTTACTTATAGTTACAATAATTTCTGCAATACTAACAGGTTTATATGCTTTATCTAATGTTTTAGGTTTAAGGAACGATAACGAAACTATAGGTGAAATGAAAACTATAGAGATTGAAGAATCTCAAATTACAACTTTAGATATTGATGTTGCTTTCACAAATTTAATTATTAAAATAGATGATTCTTTTAAAATAGAAACCAATAATAGCAATATTAATTATAATCAAGATAATCAAAATATACAAATAACAGAAAAAGCACATAAGTGGTTTGAAAGAAATTATAATGGAGATTTGATTTTATATATTCCAGAAACAATAGAATTTGAAAAAGTAAAAATAAATGCAGGAGCTGGTAAAATTAATATAGAAAATTTAAACACAGAAGAATTAGAACTTGAATTAGGTGCAGGAGAAACAGAAATAAAAACCTTAAATGTAACAAGAGATTGTAATATTGATGGAGGAGCAGGAAAATTTAGTATATTATCTGGTAATATAAACAATTTAGATTTAGATATAGGTATGGGAGAAACAAACTTAACTGCTAAATTAAAAGGAAAAAGTGATATTGATGCAGGAGTAGGAAATGTAAATATTATACTACTTGGGAATAAAGAAGATTATAAAATTGATATAGATAAGGGATTAGGAAATATTAATATAGATGAAGATAGCTTTGATGTAGATGGAACTTATGGAACAGGAGAAACCTTTATAAAAGTTGATGGAGGAGTAGGAAATATTAAAGTTGATTTTGAATAGGTATTTATAAAAAAGGGGCTAAATGTATGAAAAAAAGATTATATAAAATAGAGCAAGGAAAGAAATTAGACGGAGTATGTGGTGGAATAGCAGAATATTTTGATATTGATCCAACATTAGTAAGGCTTGCATGGATTTTATTTACAGCTTGTGCAGGAAGTGGAATAATTGCATATATTATTGCAGCTATTATAATGCCAAGAAAATCTGACATAATAGAATAGTAAGTTTCAAAATATAATGAAAAAATATAAAAGTAAAAAATAAATTACAGAAAGAGAATAGTATTATGGAATTAAATAATGAAAGTAAAACATTGTTTATACCTCTTTATGGAAAAGCAATGATGAGTAAAAATAACTTATTTATCAATGATCCAAAAGCAGAAGAAATAATAAGTAAAGTGAAATTTAATTTTGAAGATTTAAAACAATCAAAATGGCTATCAATGTATATGGCTTTAAGAGCAAAAATAATTGATGAAATATGTAATAGATATATTACTCAAAATCCTAATACAACAGTTATTCATTTAGGATGTGGACTAGATTCAAGATGCTTAAGAGTAGATAACAATAATATCAGTTGGTATGATATAGATTTTCAAAGTGTAATAGATTTAAGAAAACAATTTTATGAAGAAACTGAAAAATATAAAATGATAGGAAAATCTGTAACTGATTTAAGTTGACTTGATGAAATAGATTTAGATAATCAAAGTGTTTTAATTGTCGCAGAAGGATTAACACAGAAAGATAAATTATAATTTTGATAAAATGGTTTGCATTGAATACCCATAAAAGTGTGCTAAATGTAGTTCAAACATTTAGCACTAACACTTTATTTTTAAGGAACTACTTTTAAGAGGGGAGTTCCTTATTGTAATTTTCTAAACAGCAATATCGTTGTTCTTCCAAATATCGAATACACAGGTCAATAAAATATTTTAAACTAATTATTCTTCCATCATAATGTTTTCCAAAAATATTGTAAATCTTATCTTTTTCAATATAAGTTAGCATACTATTTAAGGCTCTATCCATATCAGAACGAACAATTCTATCGTTTTTTATTTTATGTCTTTTTGCAACCTTTTTCACAAGTGTTTTTGTATCATATAATAAATTTCGTTCAATATATGCAAATTGAATTGCATCTTTCAAATAAATAGTTCCTTTAAAATAATAAGTAAATCCAAGACTATTTAATAAATCATTAATTGATTTTTCTATTTCTAAACAATCTTTTAATGAATCAGACACCAGTTTTACAATATCAAGTAAGCTTGTATGATTAGAAGTTTTGAAAAAGTGATAATGGTATTCGTATTTAATATTGGATATGCTATTAGAGTCGACTACCAAAATAATGATATTCACTTTTTTAGTATCTACATTTTCCATTGCATTCTTCAATACATTTCTACAAAATGTAAGTGAAGTGTTTGAGTCCAATATTATTACATTATCTTTTGGCTTGATTTTACAAATTAGTTTTCCTAACTTGTTTGGTGGTACTTTCATTAGTTCAATATTTAGTTCATTTTGCAAAAGAATATTAGATAAGCTGTTGTAAAAAATATCATTATTATTGGCAATTATGATTTTAACCATAATAACCTCCTCCTAATAATGATATACAAATTTTACCATAATAAAGATTAAACAACCATTGGTTATATAACCTCTAACCGTTCGACAAAAAATGCTGATTTTTGCGTATTTTTGCCGATTTGTGCTGATTTCATGACAACCTAAAAAAAAGAGTATATGCTTTTTTTTAGGACAGAAGTCTGTAAAATTGAAGAAAGTATATTGAAGTACAGTAGATAAAAAATAAGATTCAAAAGATGCTAAAAATATGCTGTATTATTTTACAGACTTTTGTTATGGGGAGGTATTAGATATGGGATAATAATTAAATAGAAAATAAAAAGACAAGTTTTATAAGTTAATAACTTTCTTTGATTTTTCAGGCATTTGTCCAATCTAAAAGATTGGAGAAAGAAAATGAAAAGAAAGGATATTGACGAAAAATGTATATATCAAGAAAAAGAGTTTTCAAACGATATTGTATTTGCAAGGTACATAAATTATATGAGAAAAGCTTTATTAAACAGGCGATTAAACTATTTAAGACATAAAAAATATTTATTAGAAAAGGAAATATCTATGTCAAATGAAGAATGGAAAGAGTTATCTAATAGGGGTAATTCTGACCATTCTTTTTTTGACAAAAGCGATTTGAAATTTGCTTTAAGTAAATTAAATGAAAATCAAAGGAAAGTAATAGTTAAATACTATTATGAAAATAAGAAAATAAAAATTATTGCTGAAGAACTGAATATGAACGAAAATGCAGTAAAGCAGTTAAAATTACGAGCAATAAATAATTTAAAAAAATATATGGAGGGAAATCATGAAAAATAGAACAAAATTTTATGAAATATTAGTAAAAGCAAGAACAGATGAAGTGTCAATGATTTTAGTAATAGGAAAAATAATGCCTCTTATTGATAAATATTCATTAAATGAAAAAAATGTTATAGACCAGGATTTGAAAAGTATTTTAATTGAGTATGCAATTAGTGTAGTAAAAGAAGAAAAGTTTGCAGAAAAGTTGACAAGATAAAAAAATTAAAAAAAAATCGTAACCTTTTTCATTTTCAAGTGCTGTTCATAGTAGAAGTGAAAAAACTTCTGGTATGGATTGCACATTGAAAATTGAATAATGTATTTGTTAGATCATATAAGAGTTGCGTTTTAGGTGGGTTAGCGACCACTTAAATTAACAATAGGAATGCTATCTTATTGTGAATGCAGCTTAGGAAACTTTTGTATAGTCATAGTACGAGCGTAAAGTTATAAAGGTAGTCCATAATATTTTTATAATGGTGCGTCACACGCAATGAGTACAAGCCAGAGTTCTGGTTGGTGAAATTCCAATGTTGCTAGAAACAATAGCAGTCTGACAAATGGGAAAAGTAAGAAAATAATAATATCTTAATTAGGGTTATTCCCCCAATAGCCCTAATTAGAAAACTGGAGGCAAAAGAAATGTTAGATATTATTTCAATAGCTACATTAATGTTTATACTAATAGGACTACCTTTAATTCTAATTATAATAGGTGGTAGTAAGAAAACACCAGAAGAACAAGAATTAGAAGATGAGGAACAAATTAAATATTTGAACGAATATCAAGAAAAGAAAATAAATAGAAAAAAGTTTTGGAGGTTATGATGGAAAGGAAAACATATAATTGGAAACAAGTTGTTTCATACGGTTTAATTGCATTACATAATTTATTAAATTCTGCAAATGAGGTAAATATAAAAAATATGCAAATGTTTTATGAGCCTTTACAAGAATTACATTCTAAAAAAGAGGCAGAAAAATATGCAGAGATTTTATTAAAAAAGAAGTAACTATTGTGGAGATAACTTTAAAGTAAAAATATTATTTTAGTGTCAAGTGTGAAAAAAGAAGATTTATACATTTCAAAAATAATAAAAAATCAGCTAGTCTTTGATTATATCAAAGACTAGCTATTTTAGATAGGAGGGTTTGATGAAAGTAAAAAAATCAAATATTAAATTTGAAGATTTGCCAGATACAATTACTCCAGAAATATATTCGGACTGGAGAGGAATAGGAATAGTAAAGGCAAGGGAGAGATTTCATAGTTTAAATTTTCCTTTAATTAAAAATTGTGGAGCTAATCTTATTGCAGATAAAAGAGCAGTATTTATTCATGAGTTTTGCACAGATGATGAAACTAAAAAAGTACTACTTGAAAAAATAGCAAAGCAATTATTTGTCTGATCTTCAATTTAAGGAAAAGGAGAAAATATGGGAAGAAATTTAAGTAAAAGAGGAAATGGAGAAGGAACAATATTTTATAGAGAAAAATTGAAAAAATGGGTAGGACAAATTACTTTAGGAGTTAATTCAGATGGAAAACAAATAAGAAAAACATTTTATGGAGATACAAGAAAAGAAGTAAAAGAAAAATTAGATTTATTACAAAGAGAAAAACAAACAGGGAAAGATGTTGGCAATACTTTATCAATAGTAGATATAGCTGAAGAAATAAGAGAACTAAAATATAAAACTAATTCTATAAAAAGAGCATCATACATAAGAATAGGAGAAAGCATCGATATAATGAGAAAGCTTTTACCCTATGCTAATATTCCAATTCAAAATGTTACAAGAAGTATAATAAATTCTCAAAGCCAAGTATTAGTTTCATATTCACAATCTGTAATAACCAAAGTATGGCAACAATTACAAGGAGCATTCAATGAAGCGAGGATTAGGAATATTGTAGAAAAAAATCCGTTTGAACTAAAAGGATATTTAATGAAACCAAAGTCTAATAAAGCAACTAAAAAAGTAGATGCATTGACTATAAAAGAACAAGAAAGATTTATTAATGAGTTAGATAAAGGATATGATGATTATACTATTGTATTTTATATAGCTATTTATACAGGAATGAGAATAAGTGAAATTTTGGCACTAAAAAGGGAAGATCTAGATTTTGAAAATAAAAAAATATATGTAAGAAAGACACTTAGTCATGTAGATAAAGGAAGAATTTTATTAGAAAAAACAACAAAAACTTATGCAGGGATGAGAGATGTGCCAATATTAAATGTACTGTACGATAAATTAATTGAATATAAAATAGATAAGAAAAAGGGATTTCTATTTTTGAAAAATGGAAGTTTTATACATGCTACTAATTTTAATGCTAGATTTCAAAAACTATGTAAAAATGCAGATATTAGAGTATATAAAAAAAGATCAAGCATAAAAAGTGGAAGAAAAATAAAAAAAGTATATGAATTTGATATGACAAAAAGTAGAGTAAATACACATATGCTAAGACATACATTTGCAACTAGATGTATAGAAAATGGAGTTAGTCCAGTAGTTCTTCAAAAAATATTAGGGCATAAAGACATACAAGTAACATTAAATACATATACAGATGTGTTTAATGAATTTAAAGAGAAAGAAATAGAGAAAATAGATGATTTTTTTAATAAATGATATTAAAAAAAGATGATTAAGTAATTGAAAAAATAAAAAAATGTGGTATAATAAATGCGAAATATTGCAAAATTATTATTTTAATAAAGTCTAATTAATCTTAATGAATTTATTCCCGTAGCTGTAAATTAGCAATATTTCAAGGCAAAAATATTGAAGAAATTTATTAGAAAAATAGGATTTCAAGCATTTTATAAAATTGCTCAATGAAACCATTGAATTAGAAAAAATAAAACGAAGTTAACTAATAAATAGTTGCTTCGTTTTTGCTTTACTTAAATTATAAATTATAAGCCAAATGATATATTATGAAGATATAAAAAATGTTAGAGATAAGATACAAATAGTAATTATAAAAGTATTGGAAAATCATTGAATTTTTTGTAAAATATGTTATAATATCAAAGTATATATAAATTACTAAGGAGGAATTTAATGTTTGGATATGGAATAGATAAAAAAACTTTATATATAATTTTTGCTGTTTTAATAGTATTATCTTTAGCAACAATGACAAAATGGGAATGGATAAATATATTATTAACTCTGCCAGCAGTTATTATAGCAATAACATTTCATGAATTTGCACATGCTAAAGCGGCAGATATGCTAGGTGATAAAACACCTAGAAATCAAGGTCGTTTAACTTTAAATCCAATGGCACATTTAGAGCCTTTTGGTTTTATATTACTTATGTTTGCACATATAGGTTGGGGAAGACCGGTACAAATAAATCCTAATAATTTTAATAGTAACAAGTCTAGGAGTTTTTGTGAATCAATGGTATCCCTTGCAGGACCATTAATGAATTTTATAATTGCAATAATTTCTTGCATAGCTTATGTTTTGGCAGGATATTTTGCTTCTCAGAGCTTTTTGGATTCTGTTATGGGTCAAGGAATAATGCTTTTATTATATATGCTTATGACTATAAATATAGGTCTTGGAGTTTTCAATTTAATTCCACTACCACCATTAGATGGAGAAAAAATATTTAGAAATTTATTGCCTTATAAAGTGCAAGATTGGTTAATAAGAAATTATCAAACTTTATATTTAGTGTTTTTAGTATTATGGATATTTGGATTTTTAGGAATGATAGTTTCACCAGTAATTTCTGCAATTATTAATGTATTAATGAATGCTGTTCAAGCAGTAGTGCTATTATTTGTATAGAAATTAGGGATAACAAGGGTTATCCCTAAAACTGCGTATATAGGTTTATAAATTAAGTTTAAAATTATATAAAATAATAATATAAATTAAATATGGTTTAAGATATAAAAAATAAAGTTAAAATTGTAAATGAAGTAAAAATAGGAGTAGTGAAATTGAAAGATATACTTATAATGGGAATTGAATCAAGTTGTGATGAAACCTCTGTATCTATTGTAAAAAATGGAAGAAAAGTTTTATCAAATGTAATAAATTCTCAAATAAAAATACATGAGGAATATGGAGGAGTTGTTCCAGAAATTGCTTCTAGATGTCATACAGAAGTTATTAATGTAATAATGAAACAAGCTTTAAAAGAAGCAAATTGCACTTTAGATGATATTGAAGCAATAGCAGTAACTCAAGGACCAGGTCTTGTTGGGGCTTTGCTAGTTGGAGTTTCTTATGCAAAAGGTTTAAGTTTTGTAACAGGAAAACCTCTTGTTGCAGTTAATCATATTGAAGGACATATTGCAGGAAATTATTTGACACATGAATCTTTGAAACCACCTTTTCTTTGTTTGATTATTTCTGGTGGACATACACATCTTGTATATGTGAAAGGATATAATGAATTTGAAATTTTAGGAAAAACAAGAGATGATGCAATTGGGGAGGCTTTTGATAAAGTAGCAAGAGTGGTGGGACTAGGTTATCCAGGAGGGCCAAAAGTTGATAATCTTGCTAAAACAGGAATACCAAATATAAAACTTCCTATTACGCATTTTGAAAATTTTGATTTTAGTTTTAGTGGTATAAAAACAGCTGTAATAAATTTACATCATAAAACACCAGATATAAATAAAGCTGATTTATGTGCAAGTTTTCAAGCAGCTGTAACAGAAATGCTTTTATCAAATGTAAAAAAAGCTATAAAAGAATTTAAGTTAGATAAAATCGTTATTGCAGGTGGAGTATCAAGAAATTCTTATATAAGAAAAGCTTTTGATGATTTGGAAAAAGAATTACATATAAAAGCTTTTTACCCAGAACCAATACTTTGCACAGATAATGCAGCAATGATTGCAGCAGCAGGATATTATAATTTTATAAATAATGAAAGAGCAGATTTGAGGCTAAATGCTGTTCCTAATTTGAAAATTGGAGAATAAGAAAAGAAGGTGAGAAAATGATTTTATTAGTAACAAGAATGATACATATACTAATAATGGTATTTGCAGTATATTTGTTTTTCTACACCTTTAATCATTTTGATGATCGTGAAGTTGAGAAAATAATGTTAAAATATGAAAATAAATTTGACTATTCAAAATATACTAAAGAAGAAATAAGAAAAGCTATAAAAAAAACTTATTTAAAAGGTTGGAGAAATTTAACAGCAAACAGTTTTTGTAAAAAGAAAAAATGTGAAAATATAATTAAAGATATAAAAGTGGTTGTACCTGATGAAATAAAGGATAAAAAAAGTTTAAATTCTACTCAAAGTGTTGATTGCAAAACTTATGGTGCAAAAACAGGTAGGAAACTTGAAAAAATAATAATAAAAGGAGATAAATATAAGAAAGTTAAGAATTTTGTAGATATTCAAAGTTTGAAAAATTCTGATACTAAAGATACTAAAAATATTCAGAATACTAAAAATAAGAAAAATCTTAATATAGGAGCGATTTCTAATTATGAAGAAAATGTTATTAATAATTTTGAGGAAAATACTCCTGATATTATAGATTATAATGATAAAAAATATTTGAAAAATAAAGATGAGGTAGATCCAATAAAATCTGAAGAAAGTATTCTAAAAAAAATACTAAAAAATAAAAGAAATGATTTAGATTAAAAAATAGTATAAATATAAATCAGCTTATTATAAATGTTTCTATAGTTAGAAGATATAAATGATTAATTAAAAGTTTTAAATAAGGAGCAGTTGAATGTCGATATATGTAATTGGAGATTTACATTTATCTTTTTCAGTAGATAAGCCAATGGACATATTTGGAAATAATTGGGAAAATCATGCTGAAAAAATAAAAAATAATTGGATAAAGAAAGTGACTGAAAGTGATACAGTAATTTTACCAGGAGACTTTTCTTGGGCTACATATTTAGAAGATAGTTATAAAGATTTTGAATTTTTAAATTCTCTTCCAGGAAAGAAAATCTTATCAAAAGGAAATCATGATTATTGGTGGACTACTGTTACAAGTATGAAAAAATTTTTGATGAAAAATAATTTTCTAAATATAGATTTTTTATTTAATAATTCATTTTTAA
>DSLMC04102__coassemble_814_pt1 | contig 30366 bp, 26 predicted proteins | sample DSLMC04102__metabat2_low_PE_001 | metagenome-assembled genome bin DSLMC04102
AAACCTTATATATTTTAGATTTTAATTTTATAATTGTCAATTATATTTTTTTAACTAATTTTATAAAGTATTTTTAAAGTTTCTACAAATAGCACTTAATATCTACTTTTTTCTACATTTTTTATTATTTATACAACTAATAAAATAGATTGTACTTATAATAATTACATAATTATATTTCCAAATACAAAATAAAATTGAACATTTCAATAATTGTGAAACAAAGTAATTTATTTAAATATCAACATATTTGTTCTAATATAAAATTTTATAAAATAAACTTTATATACACTTTTAACAAAGCTTTTATATATAAATTAAAAATAATTTTCCTGTTGTATAAAAAAGCGAGATAACATTTAGTGTTATCTCGCTTTATATATTATTCTTCAGTTTTTGCTTTTTTCTCTTCTGCTTCTTTTTCATTTTGAACTTTTTCAGCTTCAACTGCTTCTGCTACTGCTTCTTCTGTAACAACATCTTCAGCTGTAGATTCTCCTGGAACTACTTCTTCTTTAACAATAATTTCTTTATTTTCAATTCTTGCTCCAACTTTTTCTTTAGTTTTAGCAGCTTTACCTACTCTGTCTCTTAAATAATATAATTTAGCTCTTCTTGCTTTACCTACTCTAACTACTTCAACTTTTTCAATCATAGGTGAATGTACTAGGAATGTTTTCTCAACCCCAACACCATAAGAAATTCTTCTTACTGTAAATGTTGCATTTACTCCTCCACCTTGTTTTTTTATTATGATTCCTTCAAAAACTTGGATTCTTTCTTTATTTCCTTCTTTTATTCTAACATGAACTCTAACAGTATTACCTATTCTTAATTCTGGTATTTTATTTTTTAACTGCTCATGTTCAATAGATTTTAAAATATCCATTTAATTTTTCCTCCTTCTTTCAATATAATGGATTTATTCTAATCCTTTTTATTTCTTAATTCTTTAACATATTCTATCTCTTCATCAGTTAATTTAGCTTTTTTTAAAAGTTCAGGTCTTTTTATGTAAGTTGTTTTTATAGCCTCTTTTCTTCGCCATTTTTCTATATTTTCATGATGTCCAGATTTTAATATTTCTGGAACTTGCATTCCTAAAAAATTTTCTGGTCTAGTATATTGGGGATATTCCAAAAGTCCTTTTGAAAAACTTTCTTCTGAAGTTGATTCAAAATTTATTACTCCTTCAATATATCTAGAAACACTATCTATCAATACCATTGCTGGTATTTCTCCTCCAGTTAATACATAATCTCCAATTGAAATCTCTTCATCAACAATCTTATCTATTATCCTTTGATCTATTCCTTCATAGTGTCCACACAGTAATATTAAATGCTTTTCTCTAGCTAATTCTTCAACTTTACTTTGACAAAGTGTTTTCCCTTGTGGTGATAAATATATCACTTTAGATTTTTCAGATTTTACTGATTGATAAGCATCCCATACAACATCTGGTTTTATAAGCATTCCTGCTCCTCCTCCATAAATTGTATCATCAACTTTTTTATGTTTATCCTTTGAAAAATCTCTAATATTTATAAAATTAATTTCTAATAATTCTTTTTCTATTGCTCTTCCTATAATACTTTGTTTCATAGGTTCAAACATTTCAGGAAAAAGAGTTAATACATCAAATTTCATTTTTAAAGTCCTTTTATTAGATTTACTATTATTTTTCCAGATTCTAAATCTATCTTCCTAATAACTTCATCTATTCCAGGTAAAAGTTTTTGTTTTCCAAGTTCATCTTTTACAACATATACATCATTACTTCCAGTTGAAAAAATATCATCAACTTTTCCTAAATATTCGTCAGATTCTGTGTATACATCAAGTCCGATTAAATCAGCTATATAATATACTCCTTCTGGAAGCTCTCCAAAAATTTCCCTATTTACAACAATATAAGAATTTCTTAATTTTTCTGCTTCTTCAATGGTATTAATATTTTTAAATTTAATTATAACTTGATTTTTACTATAACCAACTTTTTCTATTTCAAGTTCTGTTAAATTATTTTTTTGTTTTATAAAAACTTTTGGTATTCTTTCAAATTTAGTATTATCATCTGTAAAAGAATTAACTTTTACTTCACCTTTTAAACCTTTAACATTTACTATTTGACCTAATTCTAAATATTTGTTCATATTTAACACCTAATCAATAAATTCAACATTAACTTTTTTGTGTTCTTTTACAGCTATTGCTTTTACTATTGATCTTATTGCTTTTGCCATTTTGCCTTGTTTTCCTATTACTTTGCCCATATCACTTTTTGCAACTTTAACTTCATAACAAATAGCCTTTGTTTCTGTTTTTTCTATAATAGATACTTCATCTTTGTTATCTACTAAGTTTTGAATTATAATTTCAAGTATTTCTTTCATCTTCGCACCTCTTTTTTGATATAATTATTTAGATGCTTTTTCTATTAATGCTTTAACTGTATCTGTTGGTTTTGCACCATTTTTAATCCATTTTTCTACTTTTTCATTGTCTAACTCTATTGTAGCTGGATTTGTCATAGGATTGTATGTTCCTATTTTCTCAACTATTTTTCCATCTCTTGGAGATCTTGAATCAGCAACTACTACATGATAGAATGGTGCTTTTTTCTTTCCAACTCTTTGTAATCTTATTTTTACCATTTAAAATTCACCCCCTGAATATTTTCCTTAAATTTATAAAAACTTTATTTAATTTCTAATTCAACTTAAATATTATATATTTAGTTTTCATAGAATTTAAAAAATTTAAAAACAATTTTATTAATAATAATTTTTATATTTTTTATTATAATTTTTAAATATACCTAAAAATTATGTATATTTAAATTTATAAAACCTATATTTTTATTTAAAGTTTGAAAAATCTTTTAAATCATTCATATTCATGCTTTTCATCATTTTTCTCATCATACCTTTGTTCGACGTCATTTCTTTCATCATTTTTTGTGTTAATTCAAAAGATTTCATAAACTTATTAATCTGTTCTACTGTAGTACCACTACCTTTTGCAATTCTTAATCTTCTACTTCCATTTAATACTTTTGGATTTCTTCTTTCTTCTTTTGTCATAGAGCATATTATTGCTTCTATTTTTACAAATTCCTTATCATCTACTTCTATATCTTTTAATTTATTCATTCCTGGTAACATTTTTAGAATTGATGAAAAAGAACCCATTTTTTTCATTTGTCTTAATTGACTTAAATAATCTTCTAAATCAAAATTTTGTTTTTTTAACTTCTTTTCTAATTTAGCTGCTTCTTCTAAATCTAAAGTTTCTTCTGCTTTTTCTATTATTGAAAGTACATCGCCCATCCCTAAAATTCTTGAAGCCATTCTCTCTGGGTGAAATACTTCTATATCACTTAATTTTTCTCCTGTTGCTGCAAATTTTATTGGTCTTCCTGTAATTTTTTTAACTGATAATGCAGCACCTCCTCTTGTATCACCATCTAACTTTGTAAGTACTATTCCGTCAATTCCAAGTTCTTTATTAAAAGTATCTGCAATATTAACTGCATCTTGACCTGTCATTGAGTCCACTACTAAAAGTATTTCATGTGGCTTTACACCTGATTTTAAATTTTTTAATTCTTGCATTAGTTCTTCATCTATTTGTAGACGACCAGCTGTATCTATTATTATTACATCATTTAATTTTGATATTGCAATAGACATAGCTTGTTTTGCAATTAGAACTACATCTTTAGTATTTTCATTTACATAGACTGGGATATCAAGTTGTTTTCCAACAACCTGTAATTGTTTTATAGCTGCTGGTCTGTAAACATCGCAAGCAACTAGTAGTGGTTTCTTTCCTTGTTTTCTTATTATATTAGCAAGTTTTCCAGCCGTTGTTGTTTTACCTGAACCTTGAAGTCCTACTAGCATTATTACTGTTGGTGGATTTGGTGTAAAATTAATTTTACTTTCTTCTCCACCTAAAAGCGCAACCAATTCATCTTTTACTATTTTTATAACTTGTTGCCCTGGAGTAAGAGATTTTAAAACATCCTGCCCTAAAGCTTTTTCTTCTATAACTTTGATAAATTCTTTAACTATTTTAAAATTAACATCTGCTTCAAGCAATGCAAGTTTTACTTCTCTCAAAACTTCTTTTAAGTCATCCTCTGTTATTCTTGCCTTACCTTTTAATTTTCTAGTTATTTCTTGTAATCTTGATGATAATCCATCAAATGCCATTGTTTCCCCCAATCTAAGATTTTTATCTTATATTAAACAATTTATTTTTTTTCTTACATCTTGAAGAACTTTCGCAACTTCTTTATCTGTTGATTTTTTTTCAATTTTATTAAGTTCAGATAATATTTTTGCCACCTGTTCTTCATGCATTATCGTCTTTTTCATAAAACCTAGCTTTTCTTCATATTCAAAAAGCTTATTTTCTCCTTTCTTTAGATTATCTCTAACAGCCTGTCTTGTTATTAATTGATTTTCCGCAATTTCTGATAAAGATAAATCATTATTATAGTAGTCATCTAAAAGTTCATTTTGTTTTTCTGTTAATAGGTTTCCATATATATCTAACAACATGCTTATTTTAACATTTTTCTCCACTTTGACTACTCCTTTATTTGTAATGCTAATATACTTTACACCTTTTTTATTCATTTGTCAATACTTTTTAATTAAATTATATGAATCTAAGCTTTAAATAATATGTTTTACAAGACAAATTTAATCATTATAACATAAAATTTCTTATTATCTAAAAGTAAAAAGCAAAAAAAATTAAGCAACTAATTTATTGTGTTTAACTTTTTCATTTAATTATAAGCACAGGTCTATATCTTCCTTCTTCATTATTTGAAGAATCTATAGTTAGTTCATTTTCAGAAGTTATTAAATCATAAATTCCATAAGCATTTCCTGTTGAAGAATACCTTCCGTTTTGAACAAATCCATTTTCTAAAGGTGATCCTCCTGAATAATGAATTAAATCATTTGTTATTTCAACTCCCATAGCTTTGGAATATAGCAAAACACTATTTTTTTCGCCATCTGACATTAATTTAGAATATTTTCTTATATTTTCTGGTAATAATTTCAAACAATTTTGCTGAGCTATATACTTATTAGCTATAGTTAAAGTTTGTCCAGGTTTTATTACTAATTTAGTAGAGTTTTCATTGTTAACTTGAAATTTAGAAATCCAAAGACCAGTTAATTTAGAATTTTCTTCAAATGCTTCTTGTATTTTATAATCTCTTACATCTTTATTTTTTGTTGAATTATTCGAATTTCCATATACAAAATCAATTTGTACTGAATTTTCTATTTTCTTATAAATATATCTTGGTAACCAAACCCAATAATTTCCATCAGAAGTTTTTGCATTTGCCATTTTTAAAGTATCTTTAGCATAATTATACCAATTTGAATCATTATTTTTTTCAATTTCTAACTCTTCTCCATTTTCATCCCAATAAATTCCTTTCATATCATCTAATAAAATTGGTGGATTACATAAATTTATTTCTAAATCTATTTTAGGATATTCGATATGATTTGTATCTTCAACAATAAAAGAATATTCTCCTGACTTTTCCATAGTAAAATATACAGATTTTTCAGAAGATTCATAAATATAATTATTTAACATACTACATTTATTTCTATTCTCACTTTGTTTGTCTACATAGTAAACTTCTAATATATCTGGAACATTTTCTATATTTCTTCCATTAGAAAGACAAATTCTTATCTTTTGATTAAGTCCATTGTTTTCTAAAACTTCTAATTTAGGTAAAACATCAAGATTATCTATTGGGGTTGATATTAATTTATTTCCTATTTTGGTATCATATTGTCTATAAATCAATCTATTTTTGTTAAATTTATCCTTAACTCCATCTTTGGCTATTATATTACCAGTATAAAAATTTATTATAACATATCTATTAATATCCTCCAATCCTAATTTACTTTTTAAACTCTGAGGATTAAAATAACAATAGTTTGAAATAATTGAGTCCGTATCATCCCAGCAATCCAAATTATTTTTTGTAAGCTCTGTTATTATATTATTAAATTCATATATATATATGTTAGTACTTCCATTTGCATTATCAAAACCTAACTCTTGCAAATATAAATTAAAATTTCCTGCTTCGTTAAAATCATAATCTTTCCAAGTTTTATATTCATTTCTAATTAAATTTACTTTTTCTTGTATTAATTCCATTTCAGCAACAAACTTTTTCATTTCTGAAATCTGCATAGACTCTAATAATGTAAATATTATTAAAATAATAAATAAAATTAAAATTATTATAAATATATATAATTTATCTAGAGTTATTTTATTTTTCATATATTTCACCTATATTAAAATGAGGCAATCTTAAAATCGCCTCATCTAGTTTTAATTTTTATTGTTCTGCATTTGTATTATAATATGAACTCATCAAATCATACATATATGCACTATAGTCAAAAGCTTTTTCTGTAACAGGATTTCCATAATCAATTCCATGAGTATCTACTGTTGCTGATTTTATTTTTGGGTAAGTATTGAAACGATCTATTGCACTTTCTGTAGTATTCACTCCTTCTTCTGTGTTTTCTTTAGGTGCAATTTCTGTTTCATTATATATTTTTTCTAGTATATCTAATCCTTCTGTAATTCTTCCAAAAGCTGCATAAACACCATTTAAATTACTTGCTCCGTCTCCCATCATTATTCCTATCTGAGCATTTCCTGAATTATAACTTTCCTCAGTTAATGTTGGAACATATTGAGTATAGTCATTTCTAATTAAAGATACAACGCCTTTTTCATGTATTAATGTATTTTGTTTAAAATCATTTGCTACAAATTCCCCTGGTATTGTATATTCATAGTCATCTTCAGAATCTGCCTCAATGTTATCTGATATTAAACTTATTTTTGGATTTACTGCTTCTCCATCTTGATTTCTTCCAACATATAAACATACTTCATCTTTACCATAAATTACTTTATCATTATAATACCCTTTTTCCACTAATTTTATAAAATTAGCTACTGTATTTGGCGCATATTCAGGATATAATTCCATTTTAATGTTTCCATAATTTTCTAATTCAAAAGTTACTTCTGGATGTGATACTTTTTCCGTTTTAGCCATAACTATATTATATATAGAAGTTCCTATTAATAATACTATAGCAATTACTATAATTAACCATAAAATAAATTTTAATTTTTTACCCATTTTTTCCTCCTAATCTTATGTTCATATCTATTTTAAACCTAAATATTTCATAGCATCTATGATATTTTTCACACCTATTATATCTAATTTAAATTTTTCTTTCAATAGTTTTTTATTACTTTCTGGAATTATACATGTTTTATATCCTAATTTTTCCGCTTCTTTTATACGCTTTTCAATCATATTAATACTTCTTACTTCTCCTGTTAATCCCACTTCTCCAATAACAACAATATCTTCTTTTATACTAATATTTTTATAACTTGAAGCAGCAGCAAGTATAATTCCTAAATCTAAAGCTGGTTCATTAACTTTTATTCCTCCAACCAAATTAATATATACATCTTGTGCCCCAAAATTCATTCCGCCTCTTTTTTCAAGTACTGCCATTAATAAAGTTAATCTATTATAGTCAATTCCATTTGCATTTCTTCTTGGCATTCCAAATACTGTAGGAGTAGAAAGTGCTTGAAGTTCTAAAACTAAAGCTCTAGTTCCTTCTAAACTTACTACTATTACTGAACCTGCAGGATTTCCATCTCTTTCGGAAATTAATAATTCAGAAGGATTTTCAATTTCTACTAAACCTTTATCTTGCATTTCAAACATTCCGATTTCATTTGTTGACCCAAATCTATTTTTAACTCCACGCAAAATTCTATATGAAAAATATCTTTCTCCTTCCAAATATAATACTGTATCTACCATGTGCTCCAAAACTCTAGGTCCAGCTATATTTCCATCTTTGGTAACATGACCAATTATTATAGTTGTTATAGCCCTTTGTTTGCACATTTTCATTATTCTTGCAGTAATTTCTCTTACTTGACTAACACTTCCAGCACTCGATGTAATCTCTTCTGAATACATTGTTTGTATAGAATCTATTATGACAAATTTAGCTCCTGTCTTTTCTAATTCATTTTCTACATTATCAATATCAGTTTCTGCTAAAAATAATATATTATCATTATTTATTCCTAGCCTATCTGCTCTTATTTTTATTTGTTCTGCAGATTCCTCTCCTGAAACATATAAAATTTTGCCATCAATTTTCACATTATTACAGATTTGTAGAATTAAAGTTGACTTACCAATTCCAGGTTCTCCGCCAAGTAAAGTTAATGAACCTAAAACAAATCCCCCACCTAAAACTCTATCTAATTCACTTACACCCGTCTTTATTCTATGAGTAGTTTTATGCTCTACTTCATTTAACTTTACAACTTCTGCCCTTGGTCTACTTTTATCTTTTAATACTCCTTTTGTATCTACAATAGCTTTTTCCTCAAAAAATGTATTCCATTCTCCACATGCAGGACATTTTCCAAGCCATTTAGTAGACTCATATCCACATGAATTACAAACAAATACTGTTGCAGTTTTTTTTGCCATATACATCCTTTCTTTTTTTATAAATTTATTATATATCTTTATAAAATAAATTTATAAAATTTATTTTATAATTCTATTTTATGGTTTTATTCTTCTTATCATAGAATTTTATTCTTTTTCTATTACTATATATTAATTTATAATATTTTTATTTAAAATTTTCATCTCTATTTTCTGTTTATTTTAAGCTATTTTATAAAACTCCTTTTTCTATAAGTTTCTCTAGTATTATTATAAACATCGCATGACTCCAAGTAAGACCTATTACCCAACATGGTTTCATTGTTTCATTATCAACTTGTTCTCCCAAAAATCCATGTTCTGAAGCAGAGTTTACAACAAAATTAAAACATTTTAAAGCTTCACTAATATTATTTACTTCTAAATAATACCATGCCATCCATAAAGTTGCAATAGGCCAAGGATTTTTTCCTCCTCTATAACCATCATTTTCATAGCGCAAATATCCACCTGTATAAGTTCTTATTGTTTCATTTATTCTATCTACTGTATTGCAAATTTTTTCATCTGTATCTGATAACATTTTAAAAGGTACCGCAGTTCCTATAATACTAATATCAATTTTTTTATCTATAAAATTTCTTACAAAAGATTTTCTCTCTTCATTATAGAAATTATTTAAACAATAAGCTTTTATATCTATTGCTAATTTTTTTAATTTTGCTATTTGCTCATCTATAAGTTCAATTTTAGAAACATTGTCTGCATATTCTTCTTTTAAAACATTATATATTGATACCATTGCTGAAAAAGCAGCATAAATACTTGATATAGAATATAAAGACACCCCTTCAAATTCTTCCCATAAATCATAACTTTTAGGGAGTTTTTGTTTTTCATTTAATAAATCATCAATATATCCTTCTAAAAACTCAACTCCATCTTCTAACATTCTTAAATTTTCTTTTAAGAAATTTACACTTTTACATACCTTATAATGTGCATAACTACCAAATATAACACTTGCTGTTTCATCAATTTGATATCCCCAACATGGAGCAAGCCTACCATCTGTAAAAAATCTCTGTTCCCACATTCCATTTCTACTCTGGGTCATCTTACAAAATTCTGAATAAAATTTTTCTGATATATCGTTCATTCCAATAACGTCTAATGCCTCTGTTATAAATACAGCATCTCTAGGCCAGCAATAAGAATATCTTCCGCAAAATGTTTTAAATTCATCAACTTCAATTCCAGCAGAAATTCCTCCTGTTTGCTCATTAACTAGAAGTGGTAATAATAAAATGGTTCTACTATAAATTTTTTTAATTTCATTACTATAATTTCTATTTAGAATATCTAAAGTATCATGATCTTTTAAATACTTTATCCAATATTCTTTTGTATCTTCTTCGATTTTTTCTATATCAAATCTCTTTATTCTATCTATTTCACTATCTATATTACTTAAAATGTTCATCTCTTTATTTTTAAATATAGTTACAAACAATGTTAATGTAGCTTCTTCTCCAGGTTTTAGTATACTAATATCATAACTTATTGCTGAATCTGGTGACATTCCAATATAATCTTTTCCTTGAATTTTTCCAGTATAAAAATTATTTGAAACACTATTTATTTGACTACTTAATAACTTTTCCTTTGAAAAAGTACAAATAGAAAAATCGTGATTATATTGAATTAACGCATTTTCCTTTACATATCCGCTAGTATCATTATTAATATCTGTAATTATTTTTGAATATACTAGAAAATTAATATTTAAATCAATTTCATTATCATTTCTTATAACATATTTTTTTATTAAAACTTTTTCATTTATTGGAATAAAATCTGTCTGAGAAATATTTACTTTAAAATAATTATTAAATATTTCTGTTTGTAAAATATTAGTATTTGGTAAGTACTTCTGAGAATAAACATTATTAATATCATCATGCAAATAAATAATTTGTGAATCATTAACTTTTATTCCTATATGAAAAAATTCTAAAAATTGTTTATAATCTGCAGCACCATATAATAGTCTTATCATCTCTCCAGTTTTAGTAAAACTTGCTTTTATTTTTTGATTTCCTACAACACTATCATTAAAATATTTATTCATCTGTATATTACTCCTATTTCATCAAACTTTGGATTTGTTTTTGTATATCTTTTACTCTTTCTTCTAAATTTCTTAAATCATTATCATTTGTATCAAGGTATTGTTTCATAATAACATTTTCTATATCTGCAATATTTTCCTTTAATGCTTCTATTCTATCTAATAAATCTACACGTCTAAATTCTTTTCTATATAACTCAATTTCTTTTGTTTGTTCTAATAATTTTGGAGTTTCTTCTAATTCGAAACTATCACCAAAATTTGGTATTATTACTTTACATTCACTAGTTTGCTCAATTTTTTCTTTTAATTCCAATTGACCTTCTGGCTCTCCATGAACTAAAAATACGTGTTTTGGAGGATTTGTAAATGAATATATAAAATTCAAAAGCCAAGTTTGATCAGCATGTCCAGAATATCCTTCAATATATTCAACTCTTGCATTTACTGCAATTTCTTCTCCAAATATTTTTACTTTTTTAGCACCTTCTACAATACTTCTTCCCAAAGTCCCCGGTGCTTGGTAACCAACAAATAAAATAGTACTCTTTGGATTCCACAAATTATGTTTTAAATGATGTTTTATTCTTCCCACATCACACATTCCACTTGCAGAAAGTATTATTGCAGGTCTTGTATCTTGGTTTAAAGCCTTTGATTCTTCAGCTGTTTGAGTAAATTGTAAACCATTAAATTCTAATGGATTATCTCCTCTTTTTATTTTTTCTTGTATCTCATCTTCAAATAAATCCACATTTTTCTTAAATACTTCTGTTGCCGAAATTGCAAGAGGACTATCTACATAAACTGGTACTTTCATAAGTGTTTCATATTTTCTTGCAAATTCTTCATCTTGACCAAACTCTTCTTTTAGTTTATCTATCTCATATAATATTTCCTGAGTTCTACCTACTGCAAAAGATGGAATTATTACTCTTCCTCCATTATCTAAAGTTTCAGAAACAATATCTAAAAACATTTTTGCTTTATCATCATTTCTGATATGTAGCCTATTTCCATAAGTAGATTCCATAACAAGATAATCTGCATTACTAATCATTGTTGGAGAATCTAAAAGTGGTAAATCATTATTTCCTAAATCTCCTGTAAATACAATCTTTTTGGTTTTTCCATCTTCTGTTACCCATACTTCAATAATACTAGATCCAAGCATATGTCCAGCATCATTAAAACGAACACTAATATTATCATCTATTTCTACAATATCATCATAGTCCACTGGTTTAAAAATTTCTAAGCATTTATATGCATCTTCTGCTGTATATAGTGGTGGTAAAGCTTTCTCACCTTGTCTTATTCTTTTTTTATTTTTCCAAACAACTTCAACCTCTTGTATATGTCCACTATCTGGAAGCATTATTCCACAAAGATCACAAGTTGCTTTTGTTGCATATATGTTTCCTCTAAATCCTTCATTATAAAGTTTAGGTATTCTTCCTGAATGATCTATATGAGCATGTGTTAATAACATAAAATCTATACTATTTACATCATATAAAAATGGATCTGAATTTTCAAACTCCTCTGTTACTTTTCCTTGATACATACCACAATCTACTAAAAATTTTTTTCCCGCAGCTTCTACTAAAAAATTAGATCCTGTTACAGTTTTTGCAGCTCCTAAAAAAGTTATTTTCATAAAACTCCTCCTTAAAAAATCTTTTTAATTAAATAATTTTATTTTTCTTTTTTTTCTAACTTCTAAAGTCTCATTTGAAACTTTTATTCTTTTTCTACCTTGTTTTTCAAAAACATCCTTATCATATACTTTTATAATTAAACCTTGTTTATCCTCATCAAAATATAATTTTATTTCTTCTAAATTTATAATTCTTGTACTTAAAGCATATTTTATAATTTCATAATTCAAATTAATATCCATACTTATTATTTTAAGAGCGCCCAATTTGCAAAGCATAGTTACAGCTTTTTTTAAAACTTTATCTAACATATTGTCTAAAATTTCAATGTCTGAAATTTTAGTATTTTCATTTATATAAAGATTTTTATAATATCTTATTTCATAAACAATATCAACAATTTCATCTCTGTTTTTCATTTTATTTAATTTTTTACCTAAAAAATATATAAATTCCTTTTGAAAATCTATTAATACTTCTTCCAAATTTTCTTTTGATTTATATATTTGAGATGCTAATTCTAAATTTTGCTTTTCTGCTAAAAAATTAGTTGGTTTCAATAAATCTATGATATTTGTAACCTCATAAAAATTTTTTTCTCTCTCATTTTCTAACATTTTTCTATACTGTCTTAAATTTTTTATTTTATTATTTTTATTTAGATAAACTTTGCTAAATTCTTTCTCTAATAATTTTGAATTATCTAATATTAGATCAATCTTTTTCAATTTTTTTTCAATTTTTTCTTTTTTTAAATTTAAATTTGCAAAAAATTTTTCTTTATCTTGCATATCTTTTAATTTCTTTAAATTTAATTTTATTTTTGTTTTTAATTCTTCTTTAGCTTTTCCAGAAGTTGAGTAATATAAAGCCTTATATAAGGCTTTCAAATATTTATCATTTCCTGTAAAAATTTTTATATAATTTTTACATTCTTTTAAAAAATCTCTTCTAGTAGAGCCATATATTCTCCACTCATATAAGAATTTTTCACCTAAAATAACTAATAAATTCTGATAAATTAAATTGTCTATAAAATTAAATTTTTTTTCATGTATTTCGTCCCAAGACCATCCACTAAAATCTCTTAATATTTCGATATTATTTAAATTATAACCATTTACCAAAGAATTTTGAAAAATTTCTTTAAACATAAAATTTGAATTAATATAAAAATACTTTGGGGAAATATCCGAAATAGCATACAAAAAAGCATTTTCTGTTGGATATGCTAATATACTTCTTTCTTTTTCATTTGTTAATGCTATCACATTGTTGTCTATAAGCATTTTAGCCTGATTAGAATCAGGCTCTACAGTTTTTATATTATCACAATACAAACGTATTATTTCTATTATTTCATTTAAAAAGTCTTCTTTACTTCTAACACATCTTTTAACTTCTTTAAAATCTACATAAGAAATTTCTAATTTATAAATCATGCTAAACAAAAGACTTTTGATAGAAGAAGAAAAATATTTATTATCTAAAATCTTTTCAAGTTCACTATTATAATCTTTTAGTTTAGAAAATAAACCCAATTTTTCTTTCCTCCTATCTAGATTTTAATTTTCTTCTGATGCTTCATTATCTTGTGGTGGTGTTGCCATTTTTAGTTCATTTAATCTATCCATTGTTATTAAAACTTTCCTTGGCTTACTACCTTCATAACCTGATATTATTCCTCTTGCTTCCATTTGATCTATAATTCTACCAGCCCTTGCATAACCTACTTTAAATTTTCTTTGTATAAATGAAGTTGATGCTTGTCCAACTTCAACAACAACATCAATAGCATCCATTAATAATGGATCTGTATCATCTTCTTCAGCTTCTTTTTCTATTTGTCCATCTGATTTATTTGATTTCTCTATTTCTTCAAGAATATCTTCATTATAAGATGCTACTCCATTAGATTTTACAAAATCAACTATTTTTTCTACTTCATTGTCAGATACAAAAGCCCCTTGTACTCTAAGTGGTTTAGAAGCACTTGCAGGATAGAAAAGCATATCTCCTTTTCCTAAAAGCTTTTCAGCTCCCACTTGGTCTAATATAGTTCTAGAATCTATTTGAGAAGATACGGCAAATGCAATTCTTGAAGGAATGTTAGCTTTAATTAAACCTGTAATAACATCAACTGATGGTCTTTGAGTAGCTATTACTAAGTGCATTCCAGCTGCTCTTGCTTTTTGAGCCAATCTACAAATAGACTCTTCTACTTCTTTTGCAGCTACCATCATTAAATCTGCAAGCTCATCTATAATAATAACTATTTGTGGCAATTTTCCAGCTGTTCCATCTGTTTCATGCTCTATCACTGCATTATATCCTTTTAAATCTCTAACACCTTTTTCCGCAAAAAGATTATATCTATTATCCATTTCTTGTACCGCCCAAGCAAGTGCACCTGCTGCTTTTCTTGGATCTGTAACGACTGGAATTAAAAGATGAGGTATTCCATTATAAACAGATAATTCTACTACTTTTGGATCAACCATAACAAGTTTTACTTCACTTGGTTTTGCATTATATATAAAACTTGTTATTACTGTATTAATACATACTGATTTTCCTGAACCTGTTGAACCAGCTATAAGAACATGAGGCATTTTAGCAATATCAGCTAAAACTATATTTCCTGCTACATCCTTTCCTAATGCAACTGTTAATTTTGATTTATTATTTTCAAATTCATCACTTTCTATTACATCTCTTAAAGGAACTGATTCTTTTTCTTTATTAGGTATTTCTATTCCTACAGCTTGTTTTCCTGGAATTGGAGCTTCAATTCTTATACTTTCTGCAGCTAAATTTAGTGCTATATCATCTGCTAAATTTGCAATTTTACTTACTCTTACACCTTCAGCCGGTTTTAATTCATATCTTGTTATAGCTGGACCTACAGAAATATTTTCTACTTTAGCAGAAACTCCAAAACTATGAAGTGTTCTTTGCAATTGGGTTGCTTTTTCTGTTAAAGCTTTTGCACCAGTTTTACTTGTTTTTTTAGAATTTTTTGCAAGAATTGAAACAGGCGGATATTCGTAATTTTCATCTTCTATTGATATTGTGTGTTCAAGTTGCAAAACAGCCTTTGTTTTACTTTCTTTTTGTTCTTCTTCAACAGTAAATAAGTTATCTTCATTAAGATTTTTACTGTGTTCTGCTTCAGCTTGTTTTGCAGTATTTTTATATATATTTGCTTCTATAACATCTGGATTTGATTTCTTTTCTTCATTATCTTTAGTTCTTTTTCTACCAAATAATCCAAATTTTAATTTCTGTTCTTTAATTTCTGATGGAGATTCATTATTTAAATTTATTGTAATCTCATCTTCATCTATACTAGTTTGTATATCATTAATCTTTTTATTATTTCTTGAATTATTATTCTCTATTTCAAGATTATTACTAGAATTTCTCATATTTTCGCGTCTTGCCATTCTTTGTTCTCTTCTTGAAAGAAGAGCTTCTTCTCTTTCTTCTCGCCTTGCATACATTTCATCCATAATATCAAGCATAATTTCTGATGGATGAAGTCCAAAAGTAAATACACAAAGTACAACAACTACTCCTGCAGTTGCAACTGCAGCTCCAAACATACCCAATAATTTAATTAAAGGATATGCTATAACAGCCCCTACTGTTCCTCCTCCTATGTTTTTTACACCTAAATCATAAGATGCTTCAATAATATCTTTAAATTCCAAATCAGCATTTATTGTGCCTTTTGATATTTCATAAATTGACATTGTTGCCGCAATACAAGAAAGTAAAACAATATATTGTATTAATTTAGAAGTAATATAACTTCTATCATCTTTTGCAACACATATAGCTAAAATCATAAATCCTATCGGAATTATATATTTTATAAATCCAATTATTCCTCCAAGTGCTGGACTTAAAATTTCACCTATTGCCCCTTTTTCTCCATAAATTAAAACAAATAATAATATGCTAACTATAAAAAGTAAAATTACTGCTAAGTCTATATTAACACTGCTTTTTCTTTTATTATTAACTTTTTTATTAGTATTCGCTTTTTTTCTCTTTCTTCCCAAAGTTATTTCCTCCTAAAATATAAAAAACTCCATTAGCTTAATTAGCAAAAAATGGAGCACATAAATATTTCAAACAATTAAAAATTTTAAATGTGCTCCAAATTTATTCTATTTAAGTTCCTTTCTATTATTTTGAATTGTTTCTAGTGCATTTTGAATTGTCATTTCCACACCACTAAGAGTTTTTCCAAGTTCCATCATATTGTTTTCAATATTTGCTAAAATTCCATCTACATAAGTATTTGTTCCTTGTGTAATTTCTCTATACATTTCATTTGCATCAGCAATAATCTCTGTTTTCTTATCATATGCTTTTTTAGTTATTTCATGTTCATCTATCATAGAAATTATCCTGTTTTCAGCTTCTTTTACAATATCATCAGCATCTTTTTGAGCTTCTGCAATTATTCTTTCTCTTTCTTCTTTTATCCATTTAGCCTGTTTTAATTCATCAGGTAATTTTAATCTTATTTCTTTTATTATATCTAAAAATTGATCTTTTTCAATTATACTTTTTTCGGTAAATGGCACAGTTCTACTTCTTTCCAAAATATCTTCTAAAGTTTCTAGCAATGCAAAGATTTCCATCTTTTACCCCTTTCGATTTAAAAATAGGAGATATACTCTTCCGTATTTTTTGATATCTTTTATATCAATATCTTTTGTATCCAAATTTGATATTACTTTTTCTTTGTTGTCTGTTTCTATAATAATTGTTCCATCTTCTGTTAATAAATCATACTTAATTATAATTTCAGTAGCGTCTTCAGCAAAATTTGTTTCATAAGGTGGATCTAGGAAAATAATATTAAATCTAAAATTTTCTTGATTCAATCTTTCTAAAGCTTTTCTATAATCACAATTTAATACTACTGCTTTATCAGAATTTCTAGTTTTTTCTATATTTTGTTTTATTACTTTTATTGCCTCTTTTGAATTGTCACACATAACTGATTTTTTAGCACCTCTACTTAGAGCTTCTAATGCAAGTGCACCACTTCCTGAAAATAAATCTAATATTTTAGCATCTATTAAATCATAATTTATTTTAGAAAAAAGCGCTTCTTTTACTCTGTCTAAGGTAGGTCTTGTATTTAGTCCCTCTAAAGTAAAAAGTTTTGTTCCTCTGTTGGTTCCACTTATAATCCTCATTTGTCTCCTATATACACTAATTATATTATATATCTATTTTATTCCAAAAAACTAATAAGTCAATAATATTAACTCAATTGTAATACATACTTAATTTTTTTGTAATATTTTAAACCTGCTTATTCTATACACTTTTAAGATTTTTATCATATATAATACAATCATACAAAAAGAGATGCTAGTTTAGCATCCCTCAAATTTTATTATTTCTATTCCTCTTCATCTTTATTATCTTGCAATAATTCTAATTGAGATATTAGTAAAGCTTCCATCTTTGCTTTATATACACCAAGTTGCCTTTTTAATTCTTCTGTTCTTTTTCTTATTTCAAATTCTTCTTTTGTTATTTCTTCTGTCGCTCTTCTTGCTTCACTCTGAGCATCTCTAATTATTTGTTCTGCTCGAGATTGAGCATTTGTTTTTATATCCTCTGCTGTTGTTTGAGCCATTATCAAAGTATTTTGTAAAGTTTGTTCAACACTCTTATAATGTTCTAAATCTTTTTTACTTTCTTCAACTTTTTCTTTTAGTTCTGAATTTTCTTTATATAATCTCTCATAATCTATTGTTAGTTGATCTAAAAAATCATCAACCTCATCAACATTATATCCTTTTAAAGTCTTCGAAAATCTTTTATTTTCGATATCTAAAGGTGTTAACATAATATTTCCTCCTAAATGTTATTTTATCCATGAAGCAGAGAATTTATTTTCTATTTTTTCCTTTGTTATTTCATTTATAATATCATAATTACAAGGTGCTACAACAAATATAGAATTTGATACTTTTTCCATATTTCCGTCTAATGCCTTAACTGCACCACTAATAACATCTACAATTCTTCTTGCAACATCTTTGCTTACATACTCTAAATTTATTACAACTGCATTTTTCTCTTTTAATTGCATAACTATTTCGTCAGCTTGATCAAAATTAGTTGGTTTTGATATTTTCATTTTTATTTGTTGTGGTTGAGGCATTGGTACTACTTTAGGTTTTGATCTAAAAAATCCTAAATTTTTACCTTCATTTTCTTCTTCATTTTCATATTCATCTGCATAGTCTGCATTATATACTTCATCATCTTCATCATATTCTCCTTGAGAATTGTCTTGCTCTCCCCATATAAAATCTACTAACTTTTTAAATGATGTTCCAGCCATTTTCCTTTCTAAACCTCCTAATTTTTTCTCTTCATTTGTAGCTTAACATGTATATAGTATCTATCTTTTTACAAATATTGTCAATACTTTTTCTTTAATTTTAGTATTTGTTATACAAAAATAATTTTTTTGTAATTTTTTTGTAATTTTTTTGTGTTTAATGTAACAAAACTTCATCATATAGTTTTATCTTATTCATTTCTGAAATTTCATCTTCAGAATATCCAAGTTCTCTTAATTCATCATCTTCATAATTTTCTACTATAGAATAGGTATCATTTTGTCTTAAAACTTTTACTAATATCTTATCAATATATCCTGCCCTATCTCTTTCTACATATATTTTATCATTTTCTTCTATAAGTGCATTATTACTTACTTTTAATCCCGTATATTTCCACCATATTATATCTAATGAAATTTTTCTATATTCAAGTAGTTCTGCAATATCTTTATCAACTTTAAATACCAAAATTCTACTATTAGATTCATCTTTTATATATACTATTTCAGATTGTATTTCGTCTGAATTTGAAAGTCTTAAAGTTACTGTATCTCCTACTTTAGCAGTTGTTGACCTTTCTGTATTCATAGATACAGCTATATAACTTTCAAAATTATTTACTATCTTACCTTTTTCGCTACTAAGTGGCACACTCGCACCTACTTTTAAATTAAATCCCTCTAAAAGCTCTGTTGATAAATAATCAAAATTTCCTACTTTTAAAACTTCTTCTAAACCATCAACTCTATAAGAAGCTAAACCCGAAACTGGTGCTTTTATGACTTCTGAACCTTTTTCCAGTTCTGCTTTTAGATTATTCCTCTGATCTATCAATGTCTTAACATAAGAATTTTCTGGACTTAAAATTTCAGTCATTTGTGCCTTCTTAGATATATATGCATCAATTTCATTTTTATGCTCTTTAATTTCTTGTAAATAATTTAAATTATACATAGAATCTATTGTCTCTTCGATTGATTTTCCTAAACTTACAAAATCACTTTGTGTATTTTGATTTATATCTTCATTTTCAATCAATTCATTTATTTCTTCATCTAATTCTGCAATTTGCTCTAAAATATCTTTTTCACCATTAGAATAGTATCTAAAAACATCTTCATTTTTAGCAGCTCTTTCTCCATCTGAAACAATTTGAACCATTCCATTTTTATAATTTTCTCCTTGAAGAACAACTTCATCTCTAATTACATATCCTTCAGTAGGTTCTTCAAAAGATAGTGAACCATCTACTACAATAACTGTGTCTGTAGAATTTTTCAGTATATTAGTACTATTAGTAACTAATACAATAAATAATACCATAAAAATTATTGTAATTATAATCTTTATTACATTAATTTTCTCTTTATGTACTTCTTTCACTCTAACCTCTCTAAAATAGTCTTAATATTTTTTTCCATTTCTTCATTGGCATCTAACCATATAATTTCTTTATTTCTTCTAAACCAAGTTAATTGCCTTTTTGCATATCTTCTTGACTCTTGCTTTATTTTATCTATCATTTCTCCTCTTGTTAAAATTCCGTTAAAATATTCTACAACTTCTTTGTAACCAAGACCTTGCATTGCAGTTGGAAATTCTGAATATTTTTCTAATAAATTTCTAACTTCTTTCTCCAAACCTTGATTTATCATAATATCAACTCTTTTATTAATTCTTTCATATAATTGTTCTCTATCCATTGATATTCCAAAGATTTTAAAATCATATTCTATTTCTTTTTTTCTAGACAAAATTTCCTGTTCTGTTTTTGTTTTTCCTGTAGCTTTATAAATTTCTAAAACTCTTACTATTCTTTTTTTGTCTTTTTTACTTATTTTTTTCATAGATTCTGGATCAATTTTTTGTGCTTGTTCCCAAAGGTTATTTAGTCCTTCTTCTGTTTCTGCAATTTTCATTAATTTATTTCTATATTCTTCATCAAATTGCATATCCTGATATTCTATTCCATATATTAAAGAATTTACATATAATCCAGTTCCACCTACTACTATTGGAATTTTTGCTTCTCTTAGAATTTCTTTTATAGCTCTTGTAGCATCTTTTTTAAAATCTGATACAGTATATCTTTGATTTGGAGGTACAAAATCTATTAAATAATGTTTTATTCCTTGCATTTCTTCTTTTGTAACTTTAGCAGTACCAATATTCATATCTTTATAAATCTGCATTGAATCAGAAGAAATAATTTCTCCACCTATTCTTTTTGCAAGCTCTATTGAAAGTGCTGTTTTTCCAGATGCTGTTGGTCCTACTATAACTACAACTTTAGGTTTCATTTTTATCTCCTACTAAATTTCTTCTCTAAATCATATTTTGTCATTTTTATTGCAGTTGGTCTACCATGTGGACAAGTAAATGGATTTGGAAGTTCTAAAAGTTTATTCATCAAACTTTTTACTTCTTTTTCATCTAATTTCATTTTTGCTTTAACAGCCGCTTTGCAAGCAACTGTTGCAATAAATTTATCTTCTTTTTCTTGTCTTGCGGTAACAGCAACTGTATCTATCTCATCTAATATATCTAAAAATAATTGTTTTGTATTTAATTCTTCACACATTCCTGGAACTGTTACAAGTTTTATTGTATTATCACCAAATTCTTCAAAAGTAAATCCTGCTTTTGCAAACATTTCTACATTTTCTTTTGCTATTGCCATTTCTTTATGTGTTAATGAAATAACATCTGGTAAAAGCAACAATTGCTCATCTTTTTCATCCTCACTATAATAATTTGCTTTTACTTTTTCATACATAATTCTTTCATGTGCAGCATGTTGATCTATTATATACATTTCATTTTTTATTTCTATTATTATATATGTACTAAATACAATTCCAATAAACTTATAAGAAATTTCTGGATAATCCTCTTTTTCTTCAAAAACATTCATATTTTCTGCTGGATAAGAAAAGTCTCCTGAAGCATTTATTTTTTCTTGTTCTAATTTTTCTAATTCTTTTTCTTTTCTTACAGAAAATGGATCAACTCCAAAAGTCTTTTTATACATTTTGTCAAATTCTGGATTAGTTTCAAAATTTTCTTCTTTTAGAGCTTCTCTAACTCTTCCTGTATCTATCATTTGAGTATTATCTGAGCTTAGTCTTGCTTCCATTAATTTTTCAGCTATTTTAGAGAATTCATCATTCTCGCTATTTATTTTTTCATTATTAATATTATTTAGAGCATCTTTTTCTTGTATATTATTAATATTTTCTTTAGATAATTCGTTTTTTTCATTCTTACTATTTAAAACAATAGTATTTTGTGGTAATGAATTCAAATTTTCCTCAGCAACAACTGTATCTTGTATGCTATTATGTGAACTCAAGTCTATTTTTTGAGTTTTATCAAATTCTTCATTTCTAATTTCCTCTGTATTTACTATTTGTGTTGGCTGTTTTTCCGCCATTTTAATTGATAACATTTTTGTTGTTGCATCTTTTATTAATTCATTAACATTATTCACGTCTAATTCTTTTGTATTGCTAGAAATAAAAGTATTTCCTAAACTTATTTTTTTAGAAATCTCATTATCATTAATTGTTTTTGCTATTTCTATTTTTTTATTCAAAATGTCTTCTTTTTCTATTTCATCATTTTCACTAATTTTTAGATTATTTTCTTCAAAGTTATCTACATTATTACTATCAAATTCTCTTATATTTTCATTACTTGATTTATCATTTTTCAAGCCTTGTCTATATTTAAAAATTTCTTCTAAATGATTATTACTTAATTCTTCTACTGTTTCTTCTGATTCTTTAATAATTTTATGGAATAATCCAGCAATTCCTCCAGATTTTTTTTCATGTGAATTTTTCATTGAAAAATTAGATAAATCATCTTCTACATTAATTTTATTATTACTATTTTTATCTATGTTTTTATCTATATTTGTTTCTATATTTGTTTCATTATTCTCATTTATTTCTGCATCATTCTGGCTAGAATTTTCTTTTTCAACATTTTCTACCAGCTCTGACTTTGCTAAACTTGATTTTATAGCATGATATACTGCCTTAAATACTTTACTCTCTTCTTCAAATCTAACTTCTAATTTTGCTGGATGTACATTTACATCTACAAGTTTTGGATCCATCTCTAAATTAAGAATTATAAAGCCGTATCTACCAATAGGAATCATCCCTTTATAAGCTTGATCTGCTGCTGCACTTAAATTTTTATCTTTTATATATCTTCCATTTAAGAAGAATAATTGATTACTTCTATTAGCTCTTGCAATAACAGGTTTTCCTATAACACCACTTACCTTTATTCCTTCGTATTCATAATCAAGTTCAATAACCTCAGTAGCTATATCTTTACCATATATACTATATATTAAGGTTTTTAAATCTCCATTTCCATTTGTTTGAATAATTGTTTTTCCATTGCTAATAAGTTTTATAGCAACATTTTTATTAACCAAAGCTATTCTTGTTACTGCATCTTCAATATATCCCGCTTCTGTGTAATCTTTCTTTAAGAATTTATATCTTACTGGTGTATTATAAAATAAATTTCTAACAGTAATTGTTGTACCAACAGATCTTGCTTCTTCTGTAAATTCGACTGTTTTTCCTCCTTCTACAACAATCTTATGCCCTACATCATCATTTTCCTTTTTAGAAACCATTTCAACTTTTGAAATAGCCGCAATACTTGCTAAAGCCTCACCTCTAAATCCCATAGATTTAATGCTCTCTAAATCTTCTGCTTTTCTAATTTTACTTGTTGCATGACGTTCAAATGCTATTTCCATATCATCTTCAGCAATTCCTACACCATCATCTATTATTTTTATTAAAGAAATACCACCATTTTTTATTTCAACAGTTATATTCTTTGCACCTGCATCTATTGAATTTTCAAGCATCTCTTTTACTACTGAGGCTGGTCTTTCTATAACTTCTCCAGCAGCAATTTTATTTATAGTTAAATCATCTAAAAGAACTATATTTCCCATTTTTCTCTCCCTTTCTAGCTCTCTATACATCCTATTTATAATCTAAACTTTTTTTGAATTATATCATTAAATTTATTTTTTGTATACTTTTTTAATATTTAATTTATAAAAGATTTTCTTTGATATTATTATAAATTTTAGTTTAAATTAATTAAATTATTAATATCATTATATAATCAATATTTTTCTTTGTAACAAATTTTATAAATATTCATAGTATATAACATACAAAAGATTTGAAAAAACATATATTTATAAAGGAGGATTTTAAAATGTCAGAAAACAGATGTTGTGGATGTGGATTATTTGGAGGAGATAATGACTGCCTTTGGATAATTATACTTTTAATAATTATTTTCTGTTGTTGTGGTAACAATGGAAACAGAGGCTGTTGCTAATTTCTAAATTATGTTAATAGCAAAAAAACGTGTGATGAATATATCACACGTTTTTTATTTTTTTATTAATACATTCCACCCATATCTGGCATTGCAGCATTATGTCCACAATTACATTCTTTTTCCTTTTTATCTGTGATTATACTCTCTGTTGTAAGAATCATTGAAGCAACACTTTCTGCATTTTCAAGTGCTGAACGAGTAACCTTAGTTGGGTCAACAATTCCTTCTTTCTTCATGTCTACATATTGTTCTTTTGCAGCATCAAATCCAACACCTGGTTTACTTTCTTTTACTTTATCTAGAATTACAGCTCCTTCTAGACCTGCATTTGTTGCAATTTGTTTTACAGGCTCCTCTAAAGCTTTTAATATTATTTTTACACCTATTTTCTCTTCCTCAGATACTTCTGCTAAAATTTTTTCAACTTCTGGAATAACATTTACATATGCTGTTCCACCACCTGGTAAAATACCTTCTTCAACAGCTGCTTTAGTTGCAGATAAAGCATCTTCTATTCTTAGTTTTTTCTCCTTCATTTCTACTTCTGTTGCAGCACCAACTTGAATTACTGCAACACCACCTGCAAGTTTAGCAAGTCTTTCTTCTAGATTTTCTTTATCATAACTAGATTTTGTGGCATCTATATTATTTTTGATTTGTTTAATTCTTGCTTCTAATTTAGATTTATCTCCCATTCCATCAACGACTATTGTATTTTCCTTAGTACATTTTACTTGTTTTGCTCTACCAAGTTGCGCTAAAGTTGTATCTTTTAGCTCTAATCCTAGTTCTGAAGTTATAACTTCTCCACCTGTTAAAATTGCCAAGTCTTCAAGCATTTCTTTTCTCTTATCACCAAATCCAGGAGCCTTAATGCCTACAACATTTAAAACTCCTCTTAATTTATTTAAAATTAATGTTGATAAAGCTTCGTTTTCAAAATCATCTGCAATTATAACAAGTTTTCCACTTTGTGAAGTTAATTCTTCTAATAATGGTAAAATTTCTTGAATATTTGAAATTTTCTTATCTGTTATTAATATATAAGGATTATCCATTACAACTTCCATTTTGTCTGTATCTGTTACCATATATGGAGATACATATCCTTTATCAAATTGCATTCCTTCTACTACATTAACATCTGTTGATGAAGTTTTTGATTCTTCTATAGTAATAACTCCATCTTTTGATACTTTTTCCATTGCATCTGCAATTAAATTTCCTATTTCCTCATTATTAGCTGAAATACTTGCAACTCTTGCAATATCTTCCTTTCCATTAATTGGTGAACTAATTTTCTTTAATGTTTCAATAGCTTTTTGTGTTGCTTTATCCATACCTTTTTTGATTGATAAAACATCTCCTCCTGCTGCAACATTCTTAACGCCTTCTTTTAACATTACTTGTGCAAGCACAGTAGCTGTTGTAGTTCCATCACCAGCAACATCATTTGTTTTTGTTGAAACTTCTTTCACAAGTCTTGCACCCATATTTTCAAAAGGATCATCTAACTCTATTTCTTTTGCAATTGTAACACCATCATTAGTAATAAGTGGTGCACCATAACTCTTATCTAATACAACATTTCTTCCTTTTGGTCCTAAAGTTACCTTTACTGTATCTGCTAGTTTATTAACACCTTCTAATAATTTTTTTCTAGCATCCTCTCCATATTTAATTTCTTTAGCCATATAAATCTCTCCTCTCTTTAACTTCTATCTACATTATTCTACTATAGCTAATATATCAGATTGTTTTACTATAATATAATCTATTCCTTCATATTTTATTTCATTTCCTGAGTATTTGCTTGTGATTACTTTATCACCTTTTTTTACTTGCATTTCTACTATTTTTCCATTTTCATCAACTTCTCCTGGTCCTACTTCTACAACCTCTGCAATTTGTGGTTTTTCTTGTGAAGCAGCTGATAAAATTATACCACTTTTAGTTGTTTCTTCTGCTTCTATCATTTTTATTAATACTCTGTCATTTAATGGTTTTATCATATTTTTTTCCTCCTTATATATTAATTTTATAATATAATAACTAAAAATTAGCAATCGTTATTATCGACTGCTAATAATTTATACCCTATTAAATAAAAAGTCAAGAGTTATTTTTAAAAAATTTAAACTTTTTTTTACTAACTTCGAAATCTTTAACATCAAAATATAGTAATTTTATTCCATATTCCAGTAATTTTACATCATATTCATTTTGTTTTAATTTCACTTCTAGCTCTTTTGATTTTTGTACTAGAGTATCTATATTTAATTTATATTCTTCAGATATTTCATTTATTCCTTTTTCTATTGAACTAATAATATATTTTCTTATTTTCTCTATAAGTTCTTGTTTAGAAAAATGATTTCTAAGTCCTATAACTTTACTTAAAAATTTAAGTGTATCTTCTATTCTAAAATCATAAAAACCTTCAAGTTTTATATAAATTTCTGAGCTTTCACCATTTTTCCAATCAATATATCGTATTGGATTATCTATAATATATTTATTGTGTATTATCTCTGATTTATTTAAAAAAATCACACATAAATTCTCATTTTCAGCTTTTTGAATAATCAATTCATCAAAAACATTATTTTCTTCTTGAATTTCTTTTATCTCATATATTCCTTTTTCTTCTTTTATATCTAAAACTTTTCCTTTTTCTACTAGTATTATGTTTTGATTATTGTTTAATTTTATTAAATCATTTTCTGAAACATCATACTTTACAAAAAGTAAATCATTACTTAAGTTTTCACATTCTATTAATTTTAAATTTTTACTATAATTAGAAAAATTTAAAAATTTTTTCATCTTACTCTCCTTTGTTAATCCTATATTATTTTAAGAAAAAATATTATTAATAATATATAGCTATTATTTTCTATTTTCCTTTGTAGCTTCTATAAAAGCTTTAAAAAGTGGAGCAGGCTTATCTGGTCTTGATTTAAACTCTGGATGAAATTGACTAGCTATAAAAAAATTATTATTAATGTTTTCAACTATTTCTACTAATCTACCATCTGGTGATGTTCCTGAAGCAATTAATCCTGCTTTTTCTAATCTTTCTTTATAATCATTATTATATTCAAATCTATGTCTATGTCTTTCATTTATGTTTTCTTGTCCATAAATTTTATATGCAAGTGTACCTTTTTTTATTCTGCAAGGATATGATCCTAGTCTCATTGTTCCACCTTTTTCTATAATCGTTTTTTGGTCTTCCATTATATGTATTACTGGATTTTTAGTTGTTTTACTAAATTCCGCTGAATTTGCATCTTTAATTCCAAGTACATTTCTAGCAAATTCAACAACAGCCATTTGCATACCTAAACAAATACCTAAAAATGGTACGTTATTTTCTCTTGCATATTCTATAGCTGTAATTTTTCCTTCTATCCCTCTGTTGCCAAAACCACCTGGAACTAAAATTCCATCATAATCTTTTAATATTTTTTTTGCAGTATCTTTAGTAACTGTTTCTGAATCAATAAATCCTATATTCACCTTTACTCCATTTGCAAATCCTCCATGTCTTAAACTTTCAGCTACAGATAAATAAGAATCTTGAAGTTGCATATATTTTCCCACTAAAGCAATATTTACTTCTCCATTTAAATTTTTAATTGTTTCAATTAAATTTTCCCACTCTTGATTTTGAGGTTCTATATTATTTAAATTTAATTTTTTACAAACTGATTTTGCAAGCCCTTGTTTTTCAAGCATTAGTGGTACTGCATATAGATTTTCTGCTGTAAGATTTGGAATAACATTTTCTGGTTTCACATTACAAAAAAGAGCTAATTTCTCTCTAATTTCAGTTGGAATATCTATTTCTGATCTGCATACCAAAATATCAGGTTTTATTCCAAAAGATTGTAATTCTTTTACTGAATGCTGAGTAGGTTTTGATTTTAATTCATTTGAACCACTAATATATGGAAGTAAGGTTACATGTATATATACAACATCTTCTGGATTTTTTTCTAACCCTACTTGTCTAATCGCTTCAACAAATGCCAAACTTTCTATATCTCCTATTGTTCCTCCAAGTTCTGTTATTACAATATCTGTTTGTCCATCAAAACTATATATATTTTCTTTAATTTCATTTGTAACATGAGGTATTACTTGAACTGTTTTTCCAAGATAATCTCCCCTTCTTTCTTTATTTATAACACTTTGATATATTTTGCCAGAACTTATACTACAATTTTTATTTAAGTTTACATCTGTAAATCTTTCATAATGACCTAAATCTAAATCAGTTTCTGCACCATCATCTGTTACAAAAACCTCCCCATGTTCGTATGGACTCATAGTTCCTGGATCCACATTTATATAAGGATCAAACTTTTGATTTATTACTTTGTATCCTCTATTTTTTAATAACCTACCTAAAGAAGATGCTGTTATTCCTTTTCCGAGTCCTGATACAACACCACCTGTTATAAAAATATATTTTGTAGCCATTCTTACTCCTTTCATATAACTAATTTTTCTTTCTATATTCTTCTTTCTAGTGCTTTCTATTTCAATTAAATTATAACTTTAATTAAATTATTCTTCATATCCTAAAAGTTTTGGCTCACAAGTTAAATTAATTCCTAAACTTTTAAAAACTTGCATTTCTGATAATGATATAATATATGAACTATGTGCTTCTAAATTTCTTAATTTATCTATCGCTTCAAGAGTTTTGGATATTATTGGATTCGTTTGTGAACAAATACTAAGAACAATTAAAACTTCTGGTAAATTCAAAGAATAGTTTCTTTTATAAGATGTTTTCTGTTTCAATTTTAAAATTGATTCTAATACAGTTGGTGATAATAGATAAACATCATCTGGTATTCCTGAAATATCTTTTATTGTATTTAAAAGTAAAGCACTTGAAGCACTTAATAGTTCTGACTCCTTACCTGTTATCACTTTTCCATTTTCTAACATTAAAGCAACAACATTTGTATTTTCTTTCTCAGATTTTTCCAAAGCATATTTTACAATTTCCCTATTTTCTATTGTTATTCCTATTTTATTCATTAATTTTTTTATTGTATCTATAACTTCTTTAGTTCCTATTCCTTTTTTATAATCACAAAGACTAGTATAATATCTTCTTATTATTTCCATTTTTGCAGCTTTTTGTGCAACTTCATCATTTATAATACATTTACTTATCATATTTACTCCCATGTCTGTAGGAGATTTATATATACTTTTCCCAGTAATTTTTTCTAAAATATTTTTCAAAATAGGAAAAGCTGATATATCTCTATTATAATTTACAGCCTTTACATTATATTCTTCTAAATGAAATGAATCTATCATATTTATATCTCCTAAGTCTGCTGTTGCTGCCTCATAAGAAATATTTACTGGATGCATAAGAGGTAAATCCCATACTGGAAATGTTTCAAATTTTGCATACCCAGCCTTTATTCCCCTTTTATGTTCATGATATAACTGTGATAAGCAAGTACCAAGTTTTCCACTATTAGGTCCTGGAGCTGTAACAACAACTAATTTTTTAGTTGTTTCTATATATGGATTTTTTCCATATCCTTCTTCACTTACAATAGTTTCAATATCATCTGGATAGCCTTTGGTAGGTGCATGTAAATAGACTTTTATATTTCTGTTTTCTAAAGTTTGTTTTAATTTTTCAACTTCTTGTTCACCTGTACACATTGTAATTACTACACTATTGATTTCAATACCTAATTTTGAAATATTTTCGATTAATCTTAAAAGTTCAACATCGTAACTTATTCCATAATCAGCTCTTATTTTATTCTCTTGAATATTATTAGCATTTATACAAAATATTATTTCTAAATTCTCTTTAAACTCTTGTAACAACTTTATTTTTGCATCTGGTGAAAATCCCGGAAGCACTCTACTTGCATTATAATCGTCGAAAATTTTACCACCAAATTCTAAATATAATTTGTTATCAAACATTTTTATTCTTTCTTCAATCTTTTCTTTTTGAATTTTTAAATATTTTTCATTATCAAATGCTAATTCCATTACATTATTTTCCTCTCTTTTATTACAATTTTTATTAAAACAAAAAAACAGATTTAAAAAAAGGGTTTTTTTTTTAAATCTGTTTTGATTTATTTCTTTCGATAGAATTATTTTAACATCTTATTTTTTATTTTGCAAGTATAATTTTTATAAAACTTT
>DSLMC04102__coassemble_835_pt1 | contig 28458 bp, 24 predicted proteins | sample DSLMC04102__metabat2_low_PE_001 | metagenome-assembled genome bin DSLMC04102
TATATATTTTTTATATTTGCTACACAAAATTTAATATTTGAAATTATTATATTACTAATAAATTTTATAATAATGATTAGTTTTAAGGTTTCATTAAGAAAAGCTTTTACCAATCTACTTTTTTTAATGCCTTTTATTTTAATAACTGGAATATTTAATTTATTTTTCGGAAATTTATATGAAGCGTTTTTTATTACTTTTAAATTAATATTAGTATGTAATATAACATATATTTTTAAAGTTACAGTTGGAACTACAAATATAATAAAAGCCATTGAAACTTTATTTTTTCCATTAAAACTCTTTGGTATCTCTCCAACCGATATTAGTTTAATAATAAATGTTTCACTAACTTTTATACCAAATCTAATACGAGATTTAAATGAAATAAAAAATACTTTAAAATCTAAATCTTGCATAAATCTTTTTGAAAAAAATACATATACTTTTAAAATACTATTAACTTCTATTTTCAAAAAAACTAACGATTTAGAACTTGCTTTAAAAGCTAAAGGCTTTTCAGAATAGAATTACTTTATTAAATAAAATATAGGGAGATAATATGAGCCTAGACAAATATATATCTAATTTTGAATTTATGACTTCAGACAAACCTAATTTAAATGCAATGAATTGGTTTATGAAGGAGCTTAATCATCCAGAAAAAAAACTAAAATTCATTCATATTGCTGGAACTAATGGAAAAGGCAGCATTTGCGAAATGTTAAGTAAAATACTAATTACTTCTGGTTATAAAGTAGGAAAATTTATTTCACCTTATCTTATAACTTTAAATGAAGCAATCTGTATCAATAATTATTATTTTTCTAAAGATGATGAAAATTACTATATTTCTTTAATTGATAAACTTGTAAAAAAATATATAAAAACCTTTAGCGTAAAACCTTCTCGTTTTGAAATTGAAACTACACTTGCTTTATTATATTTTTTCAATAATAATTGTGATATTGTTATTTTAGAAGTTGGTCTAGGAGGATTATTCGATTGCACAAATATTATTCCAAATTCAATTTCAATAATTGGAAGTATTTCTTTAGATCACACTAACATACTTGGAAATACTATTCAAGAAATTGCTCTTCAAAAAGCTGGAATCATTAAAGAAAATTCAGATACTATAAAATTTAGTCAAAAAGCTATAGATAATATTATAAAAAAAGTTTGCAAAGAAAAAAACAATAGATTACACATTATAAATTCGAAAGATATATCCAACATATATCATACTACTTATAAAAATACTCACTCTTTAAAAACATTATATCATAGCTTCGATTATAAAAATTTTAAAAATATAAAATTGAACTTATTGGGAAGCAAACAAATTGAAAATGCTTGTGTAGTTTTAGAAACTTTAAACATCTTAGAAAGAAAAGGATTTAAAATTTCAGAAGAAAACATAAAAAACTCTTTAGCAAATATTGTTCATCCTGCTAGATTTGAAATATTATCAGAAAATCCCAATATTATATATGATGGAGCACATAATAGTAATGCTATAGATAATTTTATCAATACTATAAATGATTATTTAGATTTTAATTATACAAAAACTTTTATAATTTCAATAATAAAAAATAAAGATTATAAATCCATTTTAAGCAAATTATGTATTAGTTTTCCAAATTCAACTTTTATCTTTACAAATGGAACAAAAGAAGAAAAATTTATATCTAAAGAAATTTTATATGAATTTGCTAAAAGCTTAAACACATCTAATTTTTTAAAAACAAGTGATTTTACTGAAGCAATAAAAAATACAAATTCAGATTTTAATTTTATTGTAGGAAGTTTTTATACTTACAAATTATTGAAAGATATATTATAGAGCGTTTTTCTAAATGACTTATCAATTAAGTAATTTTATTTTAAATTTGTTATTATTTATTTACTTTAATCTCAAATTTATTATTTAATAATTTCAAATCAAACTTCAAAATAGGTAAAAAATATAGATATAATTAAAAATTATATCTATATTTTTCTATACGTAGCTTTATTATTTATATAAAATTTTTTTATTTTATAAACTATACATTTTAATTTTTACTTTTTATGTATTAGTTATATTTAATTTTATATAATCTTTTTCAAATATTCTATTATCTTATTTTTCTGAATACTCCTGAAACTTTACCTAAAATTTGGCAATCTGGAACAATAATTGGATCCATTGTAGAATTTTCAGGTTGTAATCTAATATGATCTTTTTCTTTATAAAATGTTTTAACTGTTGCTTCATCTCCTATTAAAGCTACTACTATTTCTCCATTATTTGCTGTATTCTGTTTTCTAACTAATATATAGTCACCATCCAAAATTCCTGCTTCAATCATACTTTCACCTCTAACTGTAAGCATGAAACTTTCACCTGTTCCTACAAAATCTAATGGAATTGGAAATGTGTCTGTAACATTTTCCACAGCTAAAATAGGTTCACCTGCTGTAATTTTTCCAATTACTGGTACATCAACCATTTCTTTACTTGAATATACTTCTTTATCAAAAGAAATTTGTTCACCTTCTATAGCTCCACCTTTTAGTAACTTTAAAGTTCTACCTTTTTGACTTTCTTTTTGTATATAACCTTTCTTTTCTAGTGAAGAAATATAACCATGAACTGTTGCTGTTGATTTTAAATCTACAGCTTTACCTATTTCTCTAACAGATGGTGGATAACCATTTGTAGCTATTTGCTTTTCTATAAATTTTAAAATTGCTTTTTCTCTTTTATTAAGTGAATTTGGATCTTTTTTTCTCATTTTTTATTTCCTTTCAATAAAACTTTTGTTCTTATATAAATGTATACTATCACAAAACATTTTGTTTGTCAAACAAAAGTTTTATTTATTCTAAAAAACGTAATTTTTTCAACTTCTTTATTTCTATCTTAAAATTTTCTATTTCCTCTTTAGTAAAGTATATAGATAAAATTTTAAAATTTGCATTTACTAAATTTTCTTTTATATAAACATAAGAAGATTTCAAAAATTGTAATAAAAATTCTTTATCTTTTAAATCTTGTATTCTATCCAAATTTTTAAATTTTGCAAATCTTTCTTGATATACTGAGCATAAAGATTTTATATATGTATAATTATTCATGTATCCTGTTTCTATCCAAAGTTTCATAATTCCAAGTATTTTATCTAAAATATCTGCTATATAACCTTCTTTTTCGTTTTTATACTCTTTAATTATTATATAAATATCTTTTCCTAAAAGCTTTTCTAATTCCTTTTCGTCATTTTCTTCGATTTCAGCAAACATTTTTTGGGTTTCTTCGTTATATAATTTTATTTGTGCAACTATCTCATTTCCTTTATATTCACCAAAATCATGGAATAATGTTTTATAAACCAGCTTAAATTTATCAATATTTTCACCTTTACTTATCATATAATCTGCAAAAACAATATTAGCTAAAGTCATGCAATATTGATGAAATAAAACATCTTCTGGAACAACCGTTGTTAATGTTGAATATCTATATACATCTTTTAATTTTAAAGCAATTTGAATTAAATTATAATATTCTGTTTCTTCAAATTCTTCATTTAAAATTAATTTATAAATTCTTAATTTTTCTTTTTCTAACTTTGATGACAATTTTGTATGCGAACATAAATAATCAGCAAATTTTTCTTTTATAAAATTTATATGAGTTAAAACTTCCCAATTACCTCTTTTTAATAATTTATCTAAAATATATAAATCCGCAATTTCTTCACAAAATTCAATTAATTCTGAATATTCATCATTTTCAATAACTTTATAATTGTATTTTAATATTTTTAAAATTCTATTTTTATATTCAAATTGTTCTGAAATTAGATTATTTAATACTTCATTATATAATTCTTTTCTGTCTTTATTTGATATTTCTAATGCTAAATTCCCTGTTTCTCCATATATATTTTGTTTAACTAAGTAACTTATTAATACTTCTTTTGCCTTATCTTCATTAATTTTTAAATTAATTAAAATTTTAATATATAAATAAGCAGAAATCATAGATTTATCTATAATTGTGTATTTATCATTTACATTTTGAAAAATTTTTGCATTATTACTATCCATTGCACTTAAATATATTTTTAATAAATCTTCAACTAAATCTTCCATATTATTCATACCATTCAAATTCCCATTCTAATATTTTAACAGTATCCCCTTCTTTAACTCCTTTAGCTTTTAACTCATCTTCTATTCCCAATTTTTTTAACATTCTTTCCATATAAGCATAAGATTCATTATCTCCTATATTTACTCTTCCCATTAGTCTTTCAACAGCAGGACCTTCTACAATAAATTCTCCATCAATTATTTGTACAGTAAAATCATCTTTATCATCTTCTAATGTATATACTATTCTGTCTTCTACATCAACAATATCTTCTTTAGGAAGAGTTTTTAGAATTTCTGCAACATGATTAAATAATTCTTCTAGTCCCTCTCCTGTTACTGCCGAAATTTTAAAAACTTCTATATTTTTTTCTTTTGCAAGCTTTTGAATTTCTCTAATATTATTATCGTCTTGCATACTATCAATTTTATTGGCTACAATTATTTGTTTTCTGTTTGCTAATTTTTCGCTATATTTTTTTAATTCATCATTTATTTTATAAAAATCTTCTACTGGATTTCTTCCTTCTGTACCTGCAATATCAATTACATGTAGCAATAGTCTTGTTCTTTCTACATGTCGTAAAAATTGAGTTCCAAGACCTATACCTTCACTTGCCCCTTCTATTATTCCAGGAATATCTGCTAAAACAAAACTATCTCCATACTTTGTTTTTACAACACCTAAGTTTGGATCTATAGTTGTAAAATGATAATCAGCAATCTTAGGAGTTGCTTTTGTTACTCTTGAAAGAATTGTAGATTTTCCAACATTTGGAAACCCTACTAGTCCTACATCGGCTAAAAGTTTTAATTCTAAAATAATTTCTTTTTCTTTTCCCTTTTCTCCATCTATTGCAAATCTAGGAGCTTGTCTTGTGGAAGTTGCAAAATGTGAATTTCCTTTTCCACCTCTACCACCTTTTAAAATTAACTCTTTCTGCCCTTCTTCTGATAAATCCATTATAACTTTATTTGTTTCAGCATCTCTTACTATGGTTCCTAATGGTACTTTTATAATACAATCTTGTCCACTTTTTCCAAATTTGTGACTTCCACTACCATTTTGACCGTTTTCTGCTTTAAATTTTTTAGTATATCTAAAATCAATTAAAGTATTACTATTTGGATCAACAGCAAAGTAAACGTCTCCACCTTTTCCGCCGTCTCCTCCATCTGGTCCACCAGCTGCAACATATTTTTCTCTTCTAAAAGTTGCTGCACCATCTCCGCCATCTCCTGATTTAATTACTATTTTTGCATAATCAACAAACATCTTATTTTCTCTTCCTTTTCAAATTATTTTTAGTATAAATCATTATTCTCTCTAACAATTTTGGTAGTTTTATCAAATTTAAGGTTCATAATTAATTTATCTAAATTTTATTCTTCAAAATAATCTAACATCATTGCTTTTTTTACTTTTTTCATAGTTTCTTTTGCTGTTTTTCTTGCTTTTTCAGTTCCCTCTTTTAAAATTCTGTCTACTTCTTCAATATGTTCTTCATAATATTTTCTTTTTTCTCTTATTGGTCTTAAAGTTGCTATAATGTTGTTTGCAAGTTCTTTTTTACAAGCCACACAACCTCTTTTTCCAGCTCTGCATTCTGAGCAAACTTTTGTGCAATCTTCTTCACTAGAAAACAAATTATGATAATATGCTACCATACAAATATCTGGATTTCCTAAATCATCTTTTTTTATTCTATTAGGATCTGTTACTGCTCCCATAACTTTTTTTATAATTTCTTCTTCGCTATCTGATAAATAAATAGCATTTCCAAGCGATTTTCCCATTTTTTCATTTCCATCTAGCCCTTTTATTCTTTTAGTACTTGACAAAACTGCTTCTGGTTCTTTTAAAATACATTCACCATAAATACTATTAAATTTTCTAACTATTTCTCTACATTGTTCTATTAATGGGAGCTGATCTTCTCCAACTGGAACAAGTTCTCCTTCAAAAGCTGTTATATCTGCTGCTTGACTTACAGGATATCCTAAAAAACCATACGTTACACTTTCTCCAAATATTTCTCTTTTCTGTGCAATCTCTGTTTTTACTGTAGGATTTCTTTCAAGTCTTGCTATTGTTACTAAATTTGAATAAAAAACTGTAAGTTCTGCAACTTCTGGTATCATAGATTGTATATATATTGTTGTCTTTTCAGGATCTATTCCAACTGATAAATAATCTATTGCTACTTCTCTTACATTTTTTCTAACTTTTTCAGGATTATTAAAATTATCTGTTAATGCTTGAACATCAGCAATTAAAATGTATGGCTCATATTTACCACTTTCTTGCATTTCTAATCTTGTCTTTAAAGACCCAAAATAATGACCGATATGTAATTTTCCAGTTGGTCTATCGCCAGTTAAAATTCTTTTTTTATTATCCATTCTTATCCCTCACTTTAATTATATTTTTATTTATTAAAGTTTAGTATTGCCATCGTTTATCATTTATATTTTCAATTTTCATAAGTTTCTCCTTAATATAAATTCAATATTAATATTATACTGTATTTTTAAGTAAAAATCAATGTTTTAAGCTTTTAAAATGCCTAAAACTATGGTATAATTATGAGTATTGAAGGTTATTCATGTCTAAGTTTAAATTCAAAGCAAGACAAGCTTTCAAAATTTTATGCTCAGTAGATATCTGAGAACTGCGTCTTATCGTGGGGAAAGGAAAAAGAAAATGCAAGTTTTCTTAACAAAAGCAGGAGAAGAATATTCTCCAAACGAAATCATTAAAGTAAAATTCGATGGTTCAAAACTTCGGATTTACTTCAAAGGAAAATTAATTGACTTACAGCCGGCTATGTCTGGAGAGTGCTTTTATATTCAGCCTAGAGGACTGAAAAAGCCACCAATCATCACGAAAGCCGAACTTCCTACAACTCGAGGAAATAAAATTGCATGGGCTTTATCGTTCATTAGTAAGAATAAGCTTGCTTCTTCTTATAACAATTTTCTTGAGCAGTATTTTGCTCTTGAAGATACAGAAGGTCCGGATAATATAGTTCATGCGCTTAGCGAAAACTTTACGTATGCTATTGCTTTTGCAAAAACTGATAAAAGCTTATTAAAACCTGTATTAGCTTACGTCTCAGACACAATTTCAGAAACTGATTTAAAAGAGCTTCTGTCTGTATACAAGAGTTTTCGTCCGATATTTTGTCCAGAAGATTTTTTCAGCTATCTTTAATGTTCATGAATTTGTAAGAAAATTATAATCAATTCTTTTAATCACATCTTTTTCGCTCGGTGAGCTAATCACCGAGCGCCTTTCTTTTTATATTTTTTCTTTTTTATTTTTCTTAAAATATCTATTTGCTTGTTTTCTATACAATGTATTTACTTACATTTTGAAGATTTTTATGATATAATAATTTTATGAAGATTCCTTAATAATTTGATTTATACTAAAATCAAGTAAGGTTTCTTTAAGAAACTATTAATGAACAACCCTATATGGGAAATGCCTATGGCGTAGAAAGCGAGGAAAAGACTATGGTACGGATAACTTTATCTCAAAATTTGGATTTTCAAAACTTTGACTTTGGAGTCAAATACGTTGGTAACGTTTTTAAGGTTATCGATTTGAAAAACGGTGGTAAAGTGAAAGAAATCTTGAATGCAAAAACAGGCGAAACCTATGAGTTCTACAGATCTCATGGAAAATTAACTTGGCATTTAATTACTGCTTAATAGCAAACGTTTCACTACAAATTTTTATGAGAGTTATTCAAAAAAACATTACTCCCCCAGCAAGCTAATTGCTGAGGGAGTCTTTCTATTTTAATCTTCATACTTCATATATAATTTTAATCTTAATGGTATCATTTTAGTAAAATCTTTATATAATATTTTATCAAAAAACTCTTATAAATGTTATAAAAAAGAGTAAGATAAATCTTACTCTTAAAATTTATTTTTATTAATATTCATCTCTACCTTCTGGTAATGCTGGATAATCAAGAACAACTCTTATTTGCATTATATATCTAATTGTTCTTACAAATTTACTATTTTTAAATCTTTGCCACAATGAAGGTTTTGTTTCAAATCTTGTTTCTTCAAAGTAATTATCCATTTCTTCGTCGAAATTTCCACCACCGAAGTTTTCCCCAAATTTTCTTTCTCCATTTCCTTGCATAGCACTTTCAACAAAACTTTCTTCTTCGTTATCTTCTAAATTAGAAACTATACTTGCTTCTTCTACAGAATTACCTGAAAGAACTTCTTCAGCTGGGGCTGGAATATATTTTAAAGCTTCGGCAATTTCAATTCCAATATAACTCAAAGCTTTTGATTTATCTTCAATTCTTTCCATATCAATTTCTATATGTAAATTTGATTCTAGATTATTTATTTTAGCATCTATTAATTTTATTGCTCCTGTATATTCATCAGTTGTTTTATCTTTACTTTTACCAATTATAGTTAATGCTTGAGCAACATCTGCTGGATATTTTGGCTCTAATTTTTTTACTATTTCTTTCCAGTTTTTTGCCCTTGCTTTTACAGCTGTTGTGGCATCTCTTAAAATGCTAGCTAATTTTATATTTTTTTCTCTTTGTCTTATTAACTCTTCTATTTTTTTTGTATTTTCTTCAAATTGATTTGTTGCATACTCAACTAAATCGTAAGAAGCTTTATAAACACTCTTTGGAAAATTCTTTTTCTTTGGATATTCTAATAAATAAGTTTTTATTGATTCTACTAAATCCTTAAAATAAGAATCATCCTCTAATTGAACAATTTGCTTTTTACTATTTGGATTAATTAATTTTTGCACTTTATCAATATTTGACAATATTTTTTCTTCCGTGATAACCATTTTCACGTTTACTATGCCTGATTTATGAAAAAATGACATTGTAAACAACCTCCTTCGTACCAATCTAATTAAATACTAAAGTAATTATATCCCCTTTTCCGTAAAACTACAAGAGTTTTTTCGACATTTTCTATTACATTTTGATAACATTTTGTCATATTTTTGTAATATTATAGAACTTTTTTAATTTCTTCAAATCTCTTTATTTTTAAAGTTGTTGTTTTTATTAATTCTTCTTCTGTCAAAATAATTTCCTTTACATATTTATAAGTTGGCATTTTTCTATTTATTTCTTTTACTTTATTCCAAAGAATTTTTCTAATTTCTTCTAAATCTTCTACTCCATACTCCTCTTTTATAATATCTTTGTCATAAACAATTTCAGCACACATTTTTAAATCTGCTGGATCATCTTTTTCTGGCTTACCAAATACAAAAGACTCTTTTACTCCTGGAATTTTATTTATAAGAGCTTCAGTTTCCTCTGGATAAATATTTTTACCATTTTTTAATACTATAACACTCTTTTTTCTTCCTGTTATAAAAATATAACCGTCTTTATCAATATAAGCTAAATCACCTGTATTAAGCCATCCATCCTCTGTTACTCCTTTATCTTCATTTTGATAATAACCTAACATGACACTTGGACCTTTTACAGCAAGTTCTCCAATTCCCATTTCATCAGGGTCTATAATTTTTGTTTCTAAACTTGGAAATGTTTTACCAATTGAACCTAATTTTGTACAAGTTTTATGTTCTGCAGCAACAACTGGTGAAGCCTCAGTTAATCCATATCCTTGATAGGTTTCTATTCCTAAATCATTAAAACCTTTTTCTGTTTCAGGATCAAATGCTGCAGCTCCTGCAACAAACAATCTCAATTTTCCACCAAAATTATCAAGAATTTCTTTGAATAATTTTCTTCTTATATCCACACCAAAAATTTTAGCAATTTTGCTTAACTTAATACCAAACTTAACTGATCCTAATTTTCCTTTTTTCTCTATCCCTTGCATAACTTTTTTATACATATTTTCAAAAAGCACTGGAACTGAAATCATAACACTTGCTTGATACTCTTTTAAATTGTCTGCTATGTGTCTTATTCCTTCACAAAAAGCAATATTTGCTCCAACACTAACAGCATATAAAAATCCAACAGTGCATTCAAAAACATGGTGTAATGGTAAGAAAGATAAAAATGTATCATCAGAATTCACATCAAAAACAGAGCCTATATCATAAACATTTGTGCAAATATTTGTATGTGATAATTGAACTGCTTTTGACTGAGAAGTTGTTCCTGAAGTAAATAGCATAATAGCCATATTATCATTATCTATTTTTGCATCTAAAAAACTTCTTGCTCCATTTTTAATTAAATCTTTTCCCAATTTAATTAATTCTTTTTGTGAATAAAATTCTTCAGTTTTTTCTTCATTATCCATTGATATAAAGAATTTTATTTTTCCTATTTTCTTATCAATAACTTTTCTCATAATTTCGTCATATTTTTTAGAGAAAATAATTGCTTCCATTTCTGAACGCTCTATTAAGCTTAATAATTCATTTTCAGGCAAAGATTTGTCAAGTGGAACAACTATACCTGTACCACAAACTATTGACAAATATGCTTCTTCCCATTCATATCTGTTTTCCGAAATCACACCTATTCTTTTATCCTTTAATCCTATACTTATTAATGCTGTTCCTAAAGCATTTACTTCATCAATATATTCATCATAAGACATTGTTTTAATTTCACCAGGTGTGTTTGTTTTAAATTTGAAAGCAGTTTTTTTTCCAAATTCATTTTTAGTATTTGTTATAATTTCTTTAATATTATTAAATTTTTTTGCCTCAACTATTCTTTCGCAACCTGTATAAATTCTTTCTTTCATTTTTTTCCATCCTTTTTATTTTTATATTAACTTATCAAAAATTGTTTTTTCATATTCTTCATAAATTTGATATATGTTTATTTCTTGCAATCCCTTTTTTCTTTTATAAATTAATGCTGAACAAGTTAATGAAAAAATCTCAGAAGCTAGAACTTCTGCATCACATTTTACTATATCGCCATTATCAATTCCCTCTTGAACAATCTTTTGAATAACTTCAATGTATTCTATAACCTTTTGTTTACAAAAAACATTTCTGTTTTCATTTCCCCAAGTTTGGCTTAAAACAATTGTTAATAAGTTTTCATATTTGTAAACAGCTTTTAATTGTATTAATGCAATAGCTTTTATTTTATCTAAAACATTATCGCATTTTGAAGTTTTAATTTCTATACTATTTATTAGTAATTTCATTCCCTCTTCAATCAAAAAGTTAAAAATTTCTTCTTTGCTACTAAAATGATAATATAGTGTTCCTTTTGCTACACCTACGATTGCCGTAATTTCTTCTATACTTGTAGCATCATAACCTTTTTCTGAAAAAAGTTTTAATGAAGTTTCAAATATTTTTCTTTTTGTTTTATTCATATATTTCACCTAATAAAATAATTTTTACTAACATATTATATAAAATTTTAATACATTTTGCAACAAAAAATATCATAAACTGAATATTTAGTCAAGAAAACCTTTTAATTTTTGTTAACAAAAAAGATAAATGTAAAATTTTAAACTCTACATTTATCTTTTTATTTTATAATTTAAATTTATCTTATAAAATCATTTTGATATTTTTTCTAAAATATCTTGTTTTGAAACACCATATTTTTCTATTTCATTTATAAGTTTTTTTATTAAATTTATTTTGCTTTCTATTGTATTTTTCAAAACATCTTCCGTTTTATTTGCAATAAAAGTTCCTTTTGTTGATAATGTAACAATTACACCTTTTTGCTCTAATATCGAATATGCTTTTTTTACAGTATTAGGATTTATTCCAAGTTCTGCTGCCATATCTCTAATAGAAGGAATTTGCTCTTCTGGTTTTAATATTCCCAAAGCCACATATCTTTCTATTGTTTGAACAATCTGTTCATATATAGGCACTCTACTTTGGTAATCTAAATTTATCATAAAACCACTCCTTTCTATTAAAAACTTTCTTCATATTCTGTACTAGTAGTTTGATTTTCTAGAGTAGTATTAGTTACTGTATCAGAATAATTATCATCAAAAACGTCATATTCCTCTTTAGTTAATCTCGAGTTTTCTATTATTTCTTCAATTTTTTCAATATCATTTGTAAAATATCTTATTCCTCCTATATCTGTATCAATAATATAATAATCTTTTGTAGAATCGAAATTATTGTTTTCATCCTTCTTTATATAATCAAGTACTTTTTTATAGTTTTCTTCAGATAAGTTTCCACTATAAATTATTTCTTGATTACATATCTTTTCAAATTCAAAATATGGATTTACATATTCTTCATTTAATCTTTCAATAATCTTTTTAGAATAATTATTAGTTCCTTCTGCTACTACGTTTAACATATCAACTGGAATAGATGTTAAATTAATTTCTAAAACATTTCTCGAATGATTTGTGTAGCTATAAATTCTAATTTCATCTATATATCCTGTTTCATCATAAGTAGTACTCTTGTGAATATCTATTTCATTCTGTATGCTTTGTTTTATATAGTCTATAAGATTAGCATTTGTTAGTTCAATAATTTTATCTTCTTTTTTCAACAAAAATCTATTTCTTCCTATTGCAGTATACTCCAATATAGCATTAGATTTTATTTTACATTTTTCTGAAAGTTTTTTAATATAATTTTCATCTTGTAGAATTTTCTCAAGAAGCTCTATATATGAATTTGTATATAATTCAGCATCAAATTTAATTTTTCTACCATTATTAAGTGTTATTTTTAATGAAATTTTATTTGTACTTGAAAAATTAGTATTTATATCATATACGTATGTTTCAACAAAATTTTCATTAACTGGTATTATATTGTCAAATATAAAATTTTTTATTTCTTCATTTTCTATTTTTGCATAGTTAGCATCATAATTAGTAGATAAATATGAATAAAATGCATCTGATAATTCCAATTCTATATTTTCTATATCTTTGGCATAAAATTCATTGTTTTTTGGTAATTTTCCATTAACGAAATTTAATCCTGAATTAATTACAACTAAAACTGCACAACATAATATAAAAGATAAAATAGTTACTTTTAATTTTATTTTTTTATTTGTAATTAAATCATAAACAAAATAATATACAAATATTAAAAATAAAATCAAAACTAATTCTGGAAACCTTATATCATCATATATTTCACTCAAAAATACTATCATTGGATATAAAGTAATTGCTTTTATTATTAAATGTATTTTCTCACTTTTAAAAGAAGCTCCAGTATTTTCCATTTTTCTTTTTTCAAATAGTTTGGTACCTATTAATATATATATAATACCTAAAAATATTGTTACTATAATTGAGCTTAAATTATATACACTGCTCTCACCAAATACTCTAATAATTGTATCCATAGGAACACAATAAATAGGATTTCTTCCTTCTATAAATGTTTCTTGTGTTCCATCATTATTTATCAAAGATATTGGTTGATTCTCTAAATCACTAAAATTAACTATTCTAATAAATGGTATTAAAAATAATATTATAGCTGCGACTATTATTTGTGTAAATTTATTTCCTGAAACGGTTAATGCAAGTGAAGAAATTATAAATAAGAATATATATCCACAAGACATTACACAAAAAGCATCACTCATCATTGAAATCGAAAAAGAACTATCCTTTATTATAAGAACGTATAATGAAGCTATTAGAAAATTCACAAATTGTAATATAATTAAATATATTACCCCTACTAGCATATTAGTTAAATATATTTTTTTTCTGCTAATCGGCATTGAGTTTACAAAATCTATGCTATTTCTTTGATAAACATATCCCAATAAAACATTAGAAACTATAAAAGGTATTATGAACATTCCAATTAGATTTGCACCAATTAAGACATTCATATTATATGGAGTTGATAGACTATTGTCATAATTATATAAGAAAAATAATGTAATTATAGGCATTGCAATTAACATTATTGCAAGTATTCCTCTTGACTTTTTTATGTTTTGAAAAGCATATTTTCCACTAAATAACTTGGTTAAACTCATAGCCAATTACCTCCATTTCATATATAAATATTTCTTCTAGAGTAAGAGATAAGAAGTCTAAAATAATTGGATTCTTTTCTTTAAGTTTATTTTCAACTTCTTCCTTATCTCCTTTAAATATCATTGTTGCAACACTTCCAACTTTTTTAAAAGAAATTGGATTTAATTCTTTGAAAGTTTCTTCATTAAAATCTTCTTTTAATGAAATTTGAACTTTAAACATATTGGTTTTTAATGTATCAATATCACTCTCAAATAAAACTCCACCTTTATATAAAACACCTAAATTATCACAAATATCTTCTAATTCTCTTAAATTATGACTAGTCATTATTATTGTTGTATTATTGGTTGACATGTGTTTTGCAAGTATTTTTTTCATTAAGTTTCTTACTACAGGATCTAATCCATCAAAAGTTTCGTCAAAAAACAAATATTCTGCATTTGTTGCTAATATACAAATTAATGCACATTGTCTTTTCATACCTTTTGAAAAAGTATCTAATTTAATATTCATATTAAGTTTTAAAATTTCTGCTAATTCTTTTAAATAATTCATATCAAACTTTGGGTACATTGCTTGATAATACTTAGCCATATCTGTTAAGGTATATCCTGGAACAATATATAAATCATCTGGTAAAAAAGCTAATTTTTGTTTTATCTTTTCATTATTTTCAACCTCTTCACCATCAATAAGAATCTCTCCCGAATCTTTTCTAAAAACATCATTTATTATTCTTAAAAGTGTTGATTTTCCTGCCCCATTAGCTCCTATCAATCCATAAATTGAATTTGTTTGAATATTGCAATTTAAATTTTCTAAAACTTTCTTTTTTCCGAAAAGTTTTATTCACATTGCTAATTTTTATCATAGTTACCTCCTATAAATATTTTTTCTTAAAGTACTTACTCTTAACTGTTTTTTCATTATATTAGTAGTAAACTTTTCAAAAAATACATTTGTATTATTTGTACTAGTACAATTATAATAATATTTTTAATATTAGTCAATAATTTTTTATAAATTTCTTATTATACAAAAAATAATCGATACATAAATATCGATTATTTTTTTCTATTTTACAAATTATAATTACATAGTTTTATTTAAAATTAAATTTTTGTGATGTCTATCGGTGTTAAATCTGCTTCTGTTATTTCATTTTCTATTGCTTGATATAATGCATTTACAGTATCTAAAGAAGTGAAACATGGAATTTTGCATTCTACAGCCATTCTTCTAATTCTAAAACCATCTCTATTTGACTGTTTTCCTTTTGTAGGAGTATTTATAACAAAATTAATTTTTCCTGATTCTATTAAATCAATTATACTATTTTTTCCTTCCCACAATTTTTCTATAACTGTTGATTCTACATTATGCGCTTTTAAGAAATTTGCTGTTCCATAAGTTGCATAAATTTTAAAACCTTGCTTTGCAAATTTTTTAGCAATAGGTAACATTTCTTCTTTATCTTTATCTCTAACTGTTATTAAAATTGCTCCTTCTGTTGAAACATTAGCACCACTACCTATAAATGCTTTTAACACAGCATTTTCAAATTTTTTAGATACGCCAAGTACTTCTCCAGTTGATTTCATTTCTGGACCTAAACTTGTATCTGCATTTTTAATTTTCTCAAAAGAAAATACTGGCATTTTAACACATATGTAATCACTCTTTTTATATAATCCTGTTCCGTATTTCATATCTTTTAATTTTTTACCTAAAATTACATTTGTTGCAATATCTATCATAGGTAAATTAGTGACTTTACTAATATAAGGAACTGTTCTACTTGAACGTGGATTTACTTCAATTATATAAACTTTTCCTTCACTAATTATAAATTGAATATTTAATATTCCTATTACATTAAGTTCTTTTGCTATTTTTTCTGTATATTCTATTATTGTTTTTTCATGTTTTGGCTCTACATTTTGTGTTGGATAAACTGAAATGCTATCTCCAGAATGTACTCCTGCTCTTTCTAGGTGTTCCATTATACCTGGAATTAAAATATCATCTCCATCACAAATTGCATCAACTTCAACTTCTTTTCCTAATATGTACTTATCTACTAATATCGGATGCTCTTGTTCTATTGTATTTATTTCATTTACATATTCTTCTATTTCTTTATCATCATAAGCTATAGCCATGCCTTGACCACCAAGAACATAAGATGGTCTTACTAAAACAGGATATCCTAATTTATTAGCAACTTTTTTAGCCTCTTCAACTGTATATATTGTACTTCCTTTTGGTCTTAAAATTCCACAGTTATTTAATGCTTCATCAAACTCTTTTCTATCTTCAGCTCTATCCATATCAACTTCTCGTGTTCCCATTATCTTAACACCCATATCAGATAAAGCTTTAGTTAATTTTATTGCTGTTTGACCACCAAATTGAACTATTGCACCATCTGGTTTTTCAACATTTACTATATTTTCAACATCCTCAGCTGTTAATGGTTCAAAATATAGTTTATCTGCAATATCAAAATCTGTACTAACCGTTTCAGGATTATTATTTACAATTATTGTTTCATATCCTTGTTTCTTTAATGCCCAAACACCATGAACACTACAATAATCAAATTCTATACCTTGACCAATCCTTATAGGTCCAGATCCTAAAACCATAATTTTTTTCTTTTTAGAAAGTTTTTCCTCATTTTCATCATCATAACTTGAATAATAATATGGTGTTTTAGCTTCAAATTCTGCACTACAAGTGTCAACCATTTTAAAGTTAGCAATAATACCATTTTTATTTCTTAAATCTTTTATTTCTTTTTCTGTTTTTCCAGAAAGTTTTGCAATCACTTTATCTGTAAATCCCATCTTTTTAGCTTTCTCTAACATTTTAGGATTCATCTTATTTAAAGTTAATTCATTCTCCATTTTTATTAATTTATAAACAATTCCTATAAAAAATCTATCTATAGTCGTAATTTCATGAATTCGTTCTACTGAAATTCCTTTTCTTATAGCTTCAGCTATTACAAAAATTCTTTCATTATCAACAACCTTTAACATTTCTTCAAGTTCTTCTTTTTCTAAATCTTTTAATTTATCTAAACTTAAATAATCAACATTTTCTTCTAAAGAACGTATTGCTTTCATAAGTCCTGCTTCTAAGCTTGGTGCAATAGCCATAACCTCTCCTGTTGCTTTCATTTGTGTTCCTAAAGTTCTATTTGCTGTTAAAAATTTTTTAAATGGCCATTTTGGTATTTTAACAACCACATAATCCAAAACTGGTTCAAAACAAGCATAAGTTTTTCCTGTTACTTCATTTTTTATTTCATCTAAGGTATATCCTAGAGCAATTTTACTTGCAACTTTTGCAATTGGATATCCTGTAGCTTTTGATGCAAGAGCAGAAGAACGGCTTACTCTTGGGTTAACTTCTATAACAGCGTATTCAAAACTATCTGGTTTTAATGCAAATTGAACATTACATCCCCCTTCAATTTTTAAGGCTGATATAATTTTCAAAGCTGAAGTTCTTAACATTTGATATTCTTTATTAGCTAAAGTTTGAGTTGGAGCAACAACTATACTGTCTCCCGTATGTACACCAACTGGATCTATGTTTTCCATACTACAAATTGTAATAACATTTCCTTTTCTATCTCTCATTACCTCAAATTCAATTTCTTTCCAACCTGTAATACATTTTTCCACTAATATTTCATTTACTCTAGACATTCTTATACCAGAACCAGCTATTTCTTCAAGTTCTTCCATAGTATACGCTATACCACCACCAGTTCCTCCTAAAGTATAAGCAGGTCTTATAATAACAGGCAATCCAATTTCTCTGGTAAATTCTACAGCATCTTCAACTGTATGCACAACTTTACTTGCTATACAAGGTTCATTTATAGATTCCATCATATCTTTAAAACATTGTCTATCTTCAGCATTTCTTATTCCATCTACACCAGTTCCTAAAAGTCTAACCTTTTTCTGTTTTAAAAATCCACTTTCTTCAAGTTCCATAGCTAAATTAAGACCTGTTTGTCCTCCTAAATTCGGAAGAATACTATCTGGTTTTTCAATTTCAATTACTTTTTTAACAGTTTCCACAGTAAGAGGTTCTATATAAATTTTATCAGCCATATTTTTATCTGTCATTATTGTAGCTGGATTTGAATTAATTAAAACAACTTCAATTCCTTCTTTTTTTAATTCTCTACAAGCTTGTGTTCCAGCATAGTCAAATTCAGCAGCTTGTCCAATTATAATAGGTCCTGAACCTATAACTAATACTTTTTTTATATTCTTATTTTTTGGCATCTTTTCTCTCCTTTACTAAATCTAAAAATTCATCAAATAAGTACTCTGTATCTTCTGGTCCTGGACATGCTTCTGGATGATATTGAACAGTAAAAATATTTTTATTTTTATATCTTAATCCTTCAACAGTTCCGTCATTCAAATTTATATGAGAAACTTCTGCGATTTTTTTATCTACACTTTCTTCTACTATATAATATCCATGGTTTTGTGAAGTTATATGCACTCTATCCTGTTTTAAATCTTTAACAGGATGATTTGCACCTCTATGACCATATTTTAATTTGGCTGTTTTAAATCCATTTGCAAGCCCCATAAGTTGATGTCCTAAACAAATTCCAAATATTGGTATATCTGTATTATATAATTTTTTTACATTTTCAATTTGATATGTGCAATCCTCTGGGTCACCAGGTCCATTTGAAAGCATTATTCCATCTGGATTCATATCTATCACTTTTTCTGCTGGAGTTGTAGCAGGAAAAATAGTCACTTCAAGACCTCTTTTTAATAAAGAATTTACAATATTATGTTTAAAACCATAATCCATTAATGCTATTTTTATTTCTCTTCCTTTACCGTAAACTTTAATTTCTCTTGTTGTTACTTTTTCAATAGGTTTATTTATTCTATAATTATTTATTTTTTCCATTATTTCTTTCATGTTATTGATATTTGAAGTAACATATCCTTTCATAGTTCCCTTATCTCTTAATATTTTTGTTAATTTTCTAGTATTTATTCCAGCAAGACCTGGAACTTTATAGTCTCTTAAAAATTTGTCTAAATTAAATTTACTTCTAAAGTTACTTTCAAATTCAGCAAGTTCATGAACAAAAAGTGCTTTAGCCCAAATATTATCAGACTCATAATCTTCTGGTATAATTCCATAATTACCTATTAATGGATATGTCATTACTATACCTTGTCCAGTATATGAAGGATCTGTAAGTGTTTCAACATATCCTACCATCGACGTATTAAAAACTACTTCACATGCTGTATCTACATTATAGCCAAATCTTTCACCTTCAAAAACTTCACCATTTTCTAGTACTAAATATCCTACCATATTCCTATCCTTTCTTTTAACAAATTATGTTATTTTCAAAAAAAAACACTAAATAAATTAGTGTTTAAATTGAATAATATTTAAAATTGAAAATGTAAATAAAACTATCAAAAATAGTTTTAGATGTTAAATATGTTATATTTTTAATTTTTTTATAATTTTTAAAATTTAACATTTTATCCTAAAATTCCTCTCATTTATTTACATTGTTTAATATTTTACTATATTTTTATACAAAAATCAAGTATATTTTTATAGATAAAATTCTCTTATTTCACAATTTTTCATAACATTTTTTGTTGGCTCTCCTTCTTCAGGTAAACCTTCAAAATATGCACTAATTGCTACACTCACTCCACCATGAATCACTAATAATACAGTTTTTTCTTCATATTGTTTATTCATCTTAAGTTCATCAAGAAATTCGAAAACTCTTCCAAAAAAATCTTGTATATTCTCAGCTTTTTCATACTTTATGTTTTTGCTGTAAGTCCAAAAATCCGGAAATTTAAATATCTCTTTTGTTAATCCTTCAAACTCACCATAATCTCGTTCTTTTAATCTATCATCAAAAATAATATCAATATCTCTACCATCTCTTACTATTTCTGCAGTTTGTTTTGTTCTTGTTAATGGAGAAGAAATTATTAAATCTATTTTTTCATTTTTTAATTTTTCTGCTGTTATTTTAGCTTGAGATTTTCCTTCTTCATTAAGTTCAATATCTGCTAACCCTTGCACTTTATTTAAATCATTCCAATTTGTTCTTCCATGTCTTACAACTAAAATTTTCATATCTTTTATGTATGATATATTTAATAATTCAAATATATACTCTCCTTTCTAAAAAATTTAATAATAACTTTTAAATTACAATAAACATTATAATATAATTTTTTTAAAAAATCAAAAAAGCCACAATTAACTGTGGCTTTTATTTTACATATTATTGTTTTAATTGTTTCATTACTTCTTCTGCAAAATTTTCTTCTTTTTTCTCTATTCCTTCACCTTTTTCAAATCTAGCAAATCTTACAATTTCAGCACCTTTGCTTTTTATTAAATCTCCAACTTTTATACTTGAATCTTTAACAAATTCTTGATCTAATAAACAAATTTCTGAATAGAATTTTCCAATTCTACCTTGAACCATTTTCTCTGCTATTTCTGCTGGTTTACCTTCGTTCATAGCTTGAGCTTTTAAAACTTCCATCTCTTTTTCAACTCTATCAGCAGGTACTGCTGTTCTATCTAGATATTCTGGTCTAGCTGCTGCTATTTGCATACAAATATCTTTTGCAAGTTCAGAATCTCCTTTTGCAAAATCAACTAAAACTGCTATCTTTCCAGCACCATGTATATAACTTTCTACTAAACCTTTAGATTCAAATCTTTCAAATCTTCTGATTGTCATATTTTCTCCAATAGTAGCTATTTTTTCTGTTAAAACTTCTTTAACTGTTTTTCCTGTTTCTTTGTAAGCTGTTTCTAATAAAGCTTCTACATCAGCAGGATTTTTTGTAGCAACTATTTCAGCTATATCATTTACAAATTCAACAAATTCAGCATTTTTAGCAACAAAATCTGTTTCAGCATTTACTTCAACAACAGCACCAACTTTTTTATCTTCTGTTACATAAGTTGCAACAAGACCTTCAGCTGCTATTCTTCCAGATTTTTTAGCTGCTTTAGCTATTCCTCTTTCTCTTAATAAATCTGCTGCTTTATCCATATCTCCATCTGTTTCTGTTAAAACTTTTTTGCAGTCCATCATTCCTGCACCTGTTTTTTCTCTTAATTGTTTTACTAATTCTGCAGTTATCATTTTGCTACCTCCTATTATTTAAAATTAGGGCGTACTTACCTTAAGTAATAGCGCCCTTATAGTATTATTTATTATTCTTCAACTTTTTCTTCTGAAGCTACTACTTCTTCAATATCTGTAGCTTCTTCTGAAGCAACTATTTCTTCCATCTCTGAAGATACTTCAGCATCTTCACCTTGTCTTCCTTCTATAACTGCATTAGCCATAACATCTGCTATTAATTTAACAGCTCTTATAGCATCATCATTTCCAGGTATAGCATAGTCAACATCTTCTGGATTACAGTTTGTATCAACTAATCCAACAACTGGTATTCCTAATTTTTTAGCTTCTAATACAGCTATTCTTTCTTTTTTAGGATCTACTACAAACATAACTCCTGGCATTTCTTTCATTTCTTTAATTCCGCCAAGATTTTTTTCTAGTTTTTCCATTTCATTTTTTAGTCCAATAACTTCTTTTTTAGGTAGAACATCAAATGTTCCATCTTCAGCCATTGTTTCTAAATCTTTTAATCTTTGAATTCTTCCTTGAATTGTTTTAAAGTTTGTAAGCATACCACCTAACCATCTTTGGTCTACATAGTACATGTTACATTTTTGAGCAGCCTCTTTAATACATTCTTGAGCTTGCTTTTTAGTTCCTACAAAAAGGATTGATTTTCCTTCTTCTGATTGTTCTTTGATGAATTTGTAAGCTTCATCTAATTTTTTTGATGTTTTTTGTAAATCGATTATATGGATTCCATTTCTAGCTTGAAAAATATATTCAGCCATTTTAGGATCCCATCTTCTTGTTTGATGTCCAAAATGAACACCTGCTTCAAGTAATTGTTTCATTGCAACTACTGCCATTTTAAATTCCTCCTTATTTGTTTTTCCTCCATAGATGTCCACATTTTAAACAACTATTTTCTAGCACAATTTAAAACTCTATCTATGTGTGTTATTTTATAACTCTGTTATTATACCAGCTTTTATCTTAAATTGCAACACTTTTTTTATTTTATTTGATAATTTTTCAAATTTTTCTATACTTTTATTTTTTATTTTATTTATAAATTTCTAGTTGTTGTTTAAACATTACTCCATCTTTAGTTGTATATAAATCTAAGTCCATATCTTTACTTAAAATATCTCTTATTTTCCATAATCCAAGACCAGAATTGCCTTCTTTAGTTGTAAAATTCTTCTCAAAAATTTTATTAGTATCTACATTTTTATTGTTATATGTATTTTCGATTATTATTAAATTTCTATTTTTTCCTTCTTCTTTTACAAATTGCACATTTACTATCTTTTCTTCACATTCACTTGTAGCTTCTATTGCATTGTCTAGTAATATTCCTATCATTCTTGATAATACATAGGATTTCTCTTTAAATTTGTCTAAGCTAACCATAATATCAATATTCATATTTATATTATTTTCTTCTGCTCTCTTATATTTATTTAACAGTACACCATATATAGCTGGATTTTCAGTACCTTTATTATTTAAAAGATCCATAGAATTCATACAATTACACTCTTTAAGTAATCCACTAAAATATTTTTGTAAGGCTGCCATATCATTTACCATAATATAACCATCTATCGCTTGAATTATATTATTAAAATCATGTTTAAAACATCTTGTATAATCATTTACTTCTGATAAATTTTTATTTTTTTCTTCTAAAATATCAATTTTTATTTTATTTATTATAGCTTCTCTCCTACTAAAAATTCCATATATTGATATTAAAAAAATTGATATAGTTGATATAATATTGTAGAAAACATATTTATTGCTATTTTCCTGAAGCATTGTTTTCATTTCTAACATTTCAATAATTGCTATCACTATTCCCATAATTGAAATAATGATACTAAATAAATCTCTTTTTCTAAAATTTTTAATAATCTCTTTACTATAGATACTATTTTCTAATTTCATCTTTTGTAATCCTCCAAAAATATTAATTTATTATTTTGACCTTTTTAATCTTAGTATATTTTTTATGTTTTTTCAACACAATTCATCATACATATTTCGACCAATTTCGTTTGTTTTTCCTTGATTTTTCTAACTTATATTTTTAAGTTATTTAAAAATATTATAATCAAAACCTTATATTACCTCCGTTTCTTTCAAAAATTTAAAGCATTACTAGAATAACATAGAAAAGTGAGTTTGTGTCAAAAAGTGATGAAAAGTGATGAATTTTTATACATATTTTTTTCTTAAAATTTATACATTCTTTTTATTTCAACACTTACGGTCATTAATTTTTTTATTCAAATTTATAGAAATTATGACTAATTTATAAAAATAAAAAATAAATTGAATCTTTTTAAAAACAACATCAATAAAATTTTAGATATTTGGAAAAATACTCTACTTTAGAATTTAATTTTTGTTTTTACGTAAACCAAAAACCACTTTTCGCCAATTTGATTTTTCTGGTTTATGTCATAATAAAAAATTATATTGAAATTCAATTTTGAATTTTTAGGAGTTTGCTAATTCCATATATATATAACAATAGTATTTGGAATTAGTATTGATACAGAGATATGAATAAAAAAAGTCAACAACATTTTCTATGGAAAGGTGGATATTTCAAAATGAAAAATTTTAAGCGGTTTATCTCGTTACTCTTAGTTTTCGTACTTAGTATGGCTATTTCTGTACCTGCTTTTGCAGCTGAAACTGAGCCTACAATTCCAGATGTAGAAAAACATACCATTGAAATTATGTTAGACCCTGGAGAAAGTATTGATAAAACACGGCAAGCTTTATACTTAATAAACGGTGATGGTGATATAAAGGACGAATATGTAGATCCATATTCGTCAATGAATACTGGTGGTATTCCATTAAATGGTAATATTGCTAGATTTTCAGCTAGAGTAAGCACATCAAACAATCAAACTTTCTCGGGTTCATGCACAATATCATTAAAATATGAGGAAGTTGAATTACGTACTATTAACTGTCCGATAGATAATTCTACATATTTTGTAAATAATATTTCTCTTCCAGATTATGGAAAAGACTATTATTTTAGAATAACTAATCATTCTCCAATTGTTACGAGAGTTTTCCTAGAATTACGTATAGTGAACTAATCTGTTTAATCTCTGTATCAAAAATGGTTAGGTAAAACCTAACCATTTCCTTTATCTTTTAAATTAAATATAACTTTTTCTTCTAAATAATTTAGTACTAGTTTTAATTCCTCCAAATTTTCTGTATCAATAGGAATTGTAAATCTAAAATATTCTCCGTCATATTTATATCCGTCAGATATGTAATATCTTTTTCCAGTATTATCTTCTATAAAAATATTATTTTTACTTATTAAAAATTTTTTATCAATTAATTTTAAACTTATATTTAAATTAGAATTTATTTTTTTTATTTCATAATCTTCTATTATATTTGCTGTATCTAACCAATATTCTGATGTACTATTAGTTAAATTTGCTTTTCTAACATTCTCTAATCTTATGCTCCAATTCCCAATTACACTTTTAAGTCCTTCCTTATCTTTTAAATATACTTTTTTAATAATAATATTTATTTTATTAAAATTAAATTTAAATTTAGTATTACTATCATTTATGTTAAATTTATTCAATACCATAAAATTTTTCTTACCAATTTTTTCACAATCTGTAGAAAAACTCATAGAATAATTTTCTTTATAAGAATCATATATTACATTTTCATTTTCATCTTTTATAAAAAAACCATTTAAAAATATATCATCAAATTCTTTTTCTGTATTTACATTAAAAGCAATATACAATCTTTGCTCATCAAACAGTATATAATCGACTTTAATTTTTATACCATTGCATTCCACATAATCCATATCTATATTTTGAATATAACCTTCTTCTATTGCAAGAGACATGCTTTCATCCATATTGTAGAAGATTTTAGCAAAAAAGTTTTCCCAATCACCTGCAAAAGTTAAACTAGAAATAATAATAAAACAAAGAAAAATAGCAGCAATTTTTTTAGGATATAAAAGTTTAAGTTTTGTGTTTTTAAATGTACTATTTTTATTTTCAACAAGTCTAACTTTAGAATTCTCATTAGTAGTCTTATAGTATTCTTTATCCATAATAATTTTTAAATTATCTTTAAATTCTTTAGATAATTTAGCTTCGTTTATTTTCTTTTTAGTTTCATTCACTCTATTTTTAAAATCTTCCACTAAACTCACCTCCTAGCTGTACAAGTTTTCTCACCATTTCTCTTGCTCTTTTCAATCTAGTTTTAACATTTGCTTGACTTATTTTCAATATTTTACTAATTTCAGAAATTTTAAAATTATCTATATAAAATAATTCGAAAACTACTCTATATTTTTCTTTTAATTTGTCTAAGGAATATCTTAAAAGTCTGTCATCTGTATTTGCTTCTAATAAATTACAATCTGCTAATGGTACTGTATTTTTTCTTTTAGCTGATTTATTTTCATTGTAACACAAATTTATTGTTACTCTAATTAGCCAACACTTTTCATGATTTTTATCCTCAAATATCCCGTTTTCTTTAATATGATTTATATAAGTTATAAAAACATCTTGAACAATATCTTCTGCAAAACTTTTATTTTCCAGATGACCAAGTGCTATACGATATATCATATCAGCATATTCGTTAATTATTTTCTGTGAATCAAATATCTCGTTCATAATTTTTCCTTAAATTTTTTTCCTTTTTTTAAAAATTTTTGTCACCTTTTGACTAGCTGAGTTGTTTTATAAGTGTGGAGGTATATAAAATGTATAAAATAATAATTTATCATAACGATTTAGAATCAATAAGAAATGTATGTAATAATCTTTTCTTTAAATATCGTAACTTAAAAATTATGGGAGTTGCAATAACAGAAATAGAATTTTTTGACATGTGTAATAAAATAAAACCACATATTATTCTCACCTCACAAAATCTTTTAAGTAATCCTAATATAAATAAATTTCTTTCAAAAATTGAAAATAAAATTATTCTTTGCAAAAATAAAGAAAAATTTAGGAATTCTAAACATACACTTTATATAAGTCAACAAGCAGATTATTGCTCTGTTCAAAAAGATTTTGATACATTCCTTCTAAATGTAGATGAAATACACATGCATAAAAAAATTCATAAATTGCTAGAAAGATTTGGTTTTGATTTCAAATTAACTGGTACTAATTACTTATTTGATGCAATTATTTACTCTGTAATTCATAAAGATGAATACTTATTTGAAAATTTAGAAAAAAATATTTATCCTTATGTTGCTAAAAAATTTAATGTTAGTATTGGTAATGTTAAATGGTCTATTGTGCGTTCAATAAACAATATGAACTCTAATTTTAATAATATTAATTCACCTAAATTTCCAGAAAAAATTACTTGCAAATCATTAATTACAGAAGTCGTAAACCGTATTAAATAATTTATTATTTTTCCGTAAATTATTATACAATTTTATATATTTTCAAAGAAATTTTGTATTCATAATAACACAACTTACATTTCTTTGTTATTATACTAATCGTAAAATGCAACAACTAACCCTGTTGCACTTTTTTATTACACTTTTAATTAAATGAATATAATTTTTATAATAATATAATACATTTATTTGATAATATTTTCAACAAGCATATAATAATAATTTATCAAAATTATATAATATCAAAAAAAGCACTCTAACTACTTAGACTATTAGAATGCTTTTTCAAAATTAAATTTTTATAAACTTAAAATTTAGTAATACATCTTTATAAATTTAAAATTGTATCTATATCCTTATCTCCTCTTCCAGATAAATTAACAATTATACAATCATCTTTTTTATAATTTTTAGCAATTTTTATTGCATAAGCTATTGCATGACTACTTTCTAAAGCTGGTATTATTCCTTCTTCTCTGGTTAAAATTTTAAATGCCTCTATCGCCTCTTTATCTGTTATACTATCGTATTTGACTCTGTTTATTTCTCTTAAATATGCATGTTCTGGACCAATTCCTGGATAATCAAGACCAGAAGAAATAGAGTATGCTTCACTTACATTATTATTTTCATCTTGCATAAAATATGTTTTCATTCCATGCAATATTCCAATTTTTCCATCATACATAGCTGAAGCATGTTTTCCAGTTTCCAATCCTTCACCTGCACCTTCAACACCATAAATATCTACATCTTGTTCTTTTATAAAATCTGCAAATAACCCTATACTATTACTACCACCACCTACACAAGCAATAATAGCTTTAGGAAGTTTTCCTTCTTGCTCAATTAATTGTTTTTTAGCTTCTTCACCTATTATTTTTTGAAAATATCTCACCATTTCTGGATAAGGAGCTGGACCAACAGCAGAACCAATTAAATAAAAAACATCTTTGTTATTTAATAAATATTCAAAAGCTTCATCAACAGCATCTGCTAATACTCCCTGCCCTCTTGTAACAGATTTTACTTCTGCACCAAGCAATTTCATTTTATCTACATTTACTTTTTGTTTCTTTATATCAACTTCTCCCATAAATATCGTACATTTCATTTTAAATAAGCTACATACTGTTGCAGTAGCAAGGCCATGTTGCCCCGCTCCAGTTTCAGCTATAATATGTGTTTTTCCCATTCTTTTAGCAAGTAAAATTTGACCAATAGCATTATTTATTTTGTGTGCTCCTGTATGATTTAAATCTTCTCTTTTTAAATAAATTTTTGCACCTCCACAATATTTTGTAAAATTTTCTGCATAATATAAAGGGCTAGGTCTTCCAACATATTGTTTTAAATAATAAATATATTTGTTTTTAAAATTTTCATCTTTAATTGCTTTATTAAATTCTTTCTCAATATTCTCTAATTCCTTTTTTAGGTCTTGTGGTACATATTGACCGCCAAAATTTCCATAATTCATCATAATAAATACCTTCCTTCTTTAAAATTATTTTTTTATTTTTTGATAAATTCCAATGCCATTCACTTTCCATATATACCACCACCTCCTTTTTTGTAATATACTATTTGAATTTTGTTTTCCTTTCCATTAATTTTATATTCTATAAATTTAATTTTTCTAAAATAAAAAATACATGTATGAACAAAATTCAAACTT
>DSLMC04102__coassemble_838_pt1 | contig 28321 bp, 27 predicted proteins | sample DSLMC04102__metabat2_low_PE_001 | metagenome-assembled genome bin DSLMC04102
AATATTCTCTATTTATACTTTATTATATTATTTTAATATTCTTTAACTATATATTATTATATTATAAAAATTTCTCAACTAATTGTATACGTAAAATACTTATATAAATCGCTATTAATTATCCATTTAAATTAAATAAAGGATAGCTTTGCTATCCTTTTATGCTTTCTTAAAAATTGATTGAATTTTAGCGAATATTTTTTGAAATATATTTTTTGCAATTTCTAATTTATTTTCTGAAATTAACTCTTTACTTTCTTCTTGATTATTTGAAACTTCAACATGATCTGTATAATCTTGTATATCAGTATTATCTTGTGTATACTGGCTATATCTTTGAACTACCCTTGGCTTAGTAAAATCTTCTTTTTCTGTATCCTTATCATTTTCTGATGCAGTCTCAGAAGTATTATCAAATAATTTTTCAACACTATATCTATCTCTCATTTGTTCTTCTAATTTTTCTTGATTTCTAAGCATAATGTTATATAATTCTTTTTTTCTTTCTTCATCTTCACACCAATATTTCAAGTGCAATAGTGCTATAATTTCCAAAGTATATCTTTTTAAACCTTGATTTTGAAGTGGTACATAAGGATTAATTTTTACCACATGATTAGGATCTTTTAGCTCACTAAAAAAAGCTAACATTTTTGGTGGAACTTTTTCCTTATATTTTTGATTCATATGATTTATTATATAATCAACTTCAGCATAAGCTTGAATATCTTCCAATGTAATTACAACACTCATTTGTAATCCTCCAACTTCTTTGGTAATTTTATCTTTCTATATTGTCCTTATTCACTTCTTGTCCAATTTCTGTTTTTCCATTTTCTAAAACGTCATTAACTATTTCCTCTGTACTCCTTGAGTCTTTTTCTAATGCTTTTTGTTGTTCACTTACTTTTTGACCAGCTTCTACTGTTGCATTAAGATTTGTTTTTTCAGCATTTTCTAAAGATGCCTTAAGCATTGCATTTTCGTCTTTAGTTGCAGTTACAGTTTCAGCTGTATATTTTGCTATTAAAATCAGTTTCTCATTAACTGATTCCATTTTTTCTTCGCCTATCCAACCATTAAATGTATATGTCATTTGATTAGTTGGCTCTTTAGTAGGCGTTTTTCCTTTATATTTTACACTTTCTCCTGCTGTTATATATTGATGGTCTAAAACCGTTTTTCTATCATCATCTAAAAAAATTACTTCATATTGTTCCAATGCCATACCTCCTATTTATCTTTTGTATTATATGACATAATTATTATATATTTACTATTTTTATTTTTCAATAGTATTTTTAATACATTTGTAATACAATTTTAATACATTTTTAATACAAAACAAAAAAAAATAGTACAGCTAAAGCTGTACTATTTCTATGAATTCATATAATATTTATATAATTCTATTTTTTATTAACTAAATCTTTTAATGCTTTACCAGCTTTAAATACTGGAGCTTTTGATGCAGGTATTTTGATTTCTTCTTTTGTTTGTGGGTTTCTTCCTTTTCTAGCTGCTCTTTTTCTTACTTCAAAAGATCCAAATCCAACTAATTGAACTTTTTCACCTTTTGCTAAAGCTTCTGTTACAACACTAACAAATGCATTAACAGCTTCTTCTGCAGATTTTTTTGTTTCTCCTGTTTTTGCAGCTATTGCTGCGATTAATTCAGCTTTGTTCATTTTTTAATTACCTCCTAATAGATTTTAGTATTATGTAGAATATCTATTACTTTGTTCTACAATATCTTTATTCGCCAAAATATGCTAAAATCCTTTTTTTTTTTAATATTTTTTTAAAAATTTACTTATTTTTCAAGTTTTTTAAAGATTTTGAGTCTTGAAGTCCACTATTTTCAACGCTTTCAAAAGTTTCACTTTTCTTAAAAATTTTTAGTAAAAAACAACTAAAAATATAGATTATTACTGCAATAATAATAGAAATTAAAGTTGTAACATTATAATTTATATTTTTAAAATTTAAAAATTCAAATGTTTTTAGTGATAAAAATATCATTATAGTATTAGCTAAAATTGGTTTTATAATAAATTCTTTTAAACTAAACCTTAATTTGATATTTTTAAATAAAAATATTAATACAATTATAAAAGATACTAAACTTGAAAGAATATTTCCTATTACTGCACCTTTTTCAAAAATAAAAGGAATCAGGATTATGTTTGATAATATTTTTACAATTAATCCCATAATAGAAGCAATAACTGGTATATTATTATTTCCAAGTCCTAGTAAAATTCCATTTATAGTTTGTGTTAATAATGAAAAAATTATACTAAAACTTGCTAAAGCCAATAATGAATATCCATCTGTTGCCCTTGGAAATAGCAAAAGAAATATTGGTTTTGCAAAAAAGCACATTCCTAATGTACAAGGTAATGATATTAATATTGTAATTAATAAAGAAAAATTAATTTTTTTAATTATTCCATCCAAATCATTTCTTGCTTTTTTTCTTGAAATTTCTGGTATTAATGCTGTTGAAATTGCTACATTAAAAGAAAGTGGTAATGCAATTAATGTATCAACTTTTGAACTTAGTATTCCATATTTTAAAATAGCTTTTTCTTCTCCTATTATATTTTTTAAAATTCTAACAACAGTTATCGAATCAACATTTTTTCCTAATGATGATAAAATTGCACTAGTTGTTATAGGAATTGAAATAGTTAAAACTCTTTTTAATATAGTTATTATTCTTTCTTTTGGAAAATTTATTCTATTTATATTAAATTTTTTTCTATTTATATCTATATATTCCCTTATTACATATATTAAACTACAAAAAGTTGCTACTGTTGTTGCTAAATTTGCAACTGTTGCCATTAATTCTGTATTGTAATTTGTTACTCTAGAAACAATTTCTACAAATAGAATTGTTAATAAAGATTTTAACACTTGTTCTATAAATTGTGATTTCGCTGTTACATATATCTTATTTTCTCCATTACAAAATCCTCTAATAACTGAAGTTATTGATACAAAAAAGATTGCTGGTGATAATACCATTAAACTTAATTTACTCTCTGGAATTTGCAAAATTGTATTTGCAATAAATCCAGAAAAAGCAAATAATAATATGCACCCTAAACATCCTACTAAAGAAAATATAAATACAGAAATTTGAAAAATTCTTTTTGAATTTGTGTAATCTCCTATCGAATTTTTTTCTGATATTAATTTAGATATTGCATTTGGTACACCAATAGAAGAAATTGTAAGTAATAAAGCATAAATTTGATATCCACTCATATATATAGCATTTCCTTCATCGCCAAATCCTGTCTTATTTGTTATATATAATGTGTACATAACGCCAAATAATTTTATAAATATTTGAGAAATTACTAAAGACAAAATTCCTTTAAAAAAATCTGTAATATGTATTTTCAAAACTTTCACCTTTTCTATATTTTATGATTATGTAATTTTGTAAGATTGTATAATTTAATGCTTCATAACTTAAAACTTCATAATTTAATATTCTATTATTAAAAGATATGATAATTGTAAAATATTCATATTAAATTCTCATATTCTATTAGTCTAATTTTATATAAATCTAAACATATACTAATTATCAAATAATTCAATCTTACCTAATTTAATAAAATTGTATTAAAGATACGATTTTTATATTCGAAAAATTTATTTTTAACTTATAATAAAATACAAAAAATATTACGGAAATCAGCTTTTTTTATTGAAAACTATTGATTTTTTTTGTATTTTGTAAGATAATAAAGATGTATTATTTTGAGAAAAAAGGATATGGATTTTAAGTTATGATAATGAAATATATTGATAAATTTTTAAGTAAATTAAAAACAGATAGAAACACTTTTGTAACTTATGTTTTAACTTTAATTTCTGTATATATTTGTATAGACAGAATTGCAGAAATTTTATTTATGATATTTTCTGGTTTATCTGTTTCTTACTGGGGACCTATAAAATATACTTTAGCACTTGCTTGTCCAGTATTTGCATTCTATTTCTCATTTGCTTCAAAATTCGCAGATGACAAATATACTAAAACATGTTTCTTTTATGTTTATGCAGTAGCATTATATATTGTATCTGTTTCAATGTTTGTACAATGGATGAATCAGTTAGGATGGTTATTGCTATTCTCAGTGCCAAATTATTCATACATAATTGCAAACTTTATGGATTTAATAAAACCTGCATTTTCAGCACTTGCTTGGTATTTACCTATTGTAACTTTCTTCCCACTATTTAAGTGGTTATATACAGTTGTTGATGATACACTATACATAAAAGAATCAATTTGGGATTATGGTGGAATAGATTTATCAGATAAATCTATCGGACTTGGTCCATATACTTGTGAAATGTTTCTTTGCAAAGATAGAGAAACTGGTAAGAATATAAAAACACCAGAATCAAGAAGATTTGAATCAACTTTAATTGTTGGTGTATCTGGTTCTGGAAAAACTTCTATGATGTTTGAACCAATGATTGCAAGAGATATAGAGAAAAAATATTTCTTTAGAGAAAGTGCAAAAGAGCTAGGTTATACAGCTCTTCGTACAAATATCGCAACTTTAAATTGTCCTTATTCAAACGATTATATAAATGAAAATTTCTCACTTAATATGATTTCACCTGTTCCAAGTAAAGAAAAAGTTTATAAAGCATTTTTTGCAAAACTACTTTACTATTATGATGGTGACAATTCTATTTATAAAAATCTAGGTATTACATATATGGCTCCTGATTATGAGTCAATATCACATATTAAAGATGTAGCCAATAACTTTGGTATTAAATATAATATTATAGACCCTAATGATAATACTTCAATAGGATTAAATCCATTTTCTTACCAAGATCCAATCAAAACTTCTATAGCTATATCTTCTATATTAAAAAGATTATATGCTTCAGAAGATTCATATAATCTTAGTAACCATGATGAAGCTTTCATGGAAAATGTAGTTACACAAGCTATAGAAAACTTAGTATTATTATTAAAAGAAGTTTACCCAAGACTTCATGAAGGTGACCTTCCTAACTTAGAAGATTTACTTGATTTATTAAATGATTTTGATTTAATAGAGCAAATGTCTGAACAAATGAAAGAATTTCCAGAACTTGCTGAAAAATATAAAATTCAACTTGGATACTTTAAAAAGACATTTTATAAAACTGCTCATGGCAGAGAAGAAACAGAAAAATTCTTACAAGCTTCAGCTGCACAACTTGAAAATATGTTAAGATATCCTGGTGTTAGAAATATTTTATGTAACAGAGTAAATAATTTAAATTATGATAATGCATTAGCAAATGGTGATGTTACATTAGTTTGTACACGTCGTGGAGATTTAGGTCCAAGTATTCATAAAGCCTTTGGTTTATTCTTTATATTACTTATGCAACAATCTGTACTTTCTAGACCAGGAAATGAAAAAACTAGAATACCTCATTTCTTATATATAGATGAATTTCCACCTTTTGTTTGTAAAGCAACAGAAGATATATTCACTTTATATAGAAAATATCGTGTTGGTACTATCATATCATCACAAAACTTATCTCAATTTGGTAAAAACGGTGGCAATAACTTTAGACAAACACTTTTAGCTAACTGTTCAACAAAAGTAGTATTTGGTAACAATACTCCAGAAGATAATGAGTGGTGGGAAAAAGAATTTGGTGATAAGAGACGTTGGATGTTTACACATGATTATAAAACAGATCAAGGTAAATATGACGATACTTATAAGAGCATCAAATGGCAATGGATTCCTAACTATAAGGCTGGTAAAGTTCAAGCTTTAAAATTCAAATTTATTATTTATAAAACAAAAGATTTAAAAGGAAAGAACCTTGTTGGTCAAGCAAAAATAGATTTCTTAGAATCAAGATATAAAGAAAAACAAAAAATTAAAAATTACAATTTCAGTAAATTTACAAGTGGAATTGCAACAAATACAGATAATGAAGACCATTATAAATCTAAACCAAAATTTGATTTGAAGAATATAAACTTTTCTTCAAACCCAAATAATCCAAATGATATGGATCCAATTCAAACAAATACATCAGATGCGTCATACAAATTTGATAATGAAGATGCAATAACATCTTTCAACTCAAATAAAAATAATGAATAAAATATAAATAACTGTATAACTTGTTGGTTATACAGTTTTTATTTTAAGTTTTTATTCCATACTATAAATATTATTATATAAAATAAAACTAAATATTGTAAAATTTTTAAAAATAACACATATTTAACCAATATAACTTCGGTAAATATGTGTTATTTTTTATTATTCTAAAATTTTAAATTCAACATTTTTAGCAACAAATTTTCCTGTAGATGCATTTTTAGTAAATTCTGTTAAAGATTTTTCTAATGAATTAGCATTTTGTTTTAAATCTGTTGTAAAATATATTTTAATTTTATCTAATTCCAAATCATTTTTTACAATTTCTTTGAATGTTTCTACCATATGTTTATCATCTTCACAAACTAAAATTAATTGTGGTCTTGATTCATATCCAGAATCAAATGGAACAAAATTTTCTAAAAAATCTTTATATAATCTCATTCTATCTACAAATTTTGTTTCCCACTCTTCTTCTCTTCTAACACACTCAAAAATCATACTTAAAGATTTTCCAGCCTTTGAAATTTTTACTTCTCCATGACCTTTAAATGTTTTGCCATTCATTTTAGCAGTTATCGTAGTTTTTACTTTATATGAATCAAAGTTTTTAGCTTTCCTCATATATGCAATTATTATTTGATTTCCTGCTAATCTTTTTTTAATCAAAGCAACTGGTTTTGTATTATCTGTTGGTTGCCATTTACATTCTACTTCTTTAGAAGTTAATAAATATTTACCCATTTTTTCCATGCAATAAACTCTATAAATTCCTTTTCCTTCTTCTGAAGTAAAATAATATCTAGTTAGTATTTTAGTTTTTACTAATTGTTCTAATTTAGTATTTAACTTATCTTGAGATTTAATTTCTACTCCTTTATGAGTAAGAATTTGATAAATCTGTCTTGAAGTTAAAAATTCAAATTCATTTACTAAATCTAGTATCTTGAAATGCACATCTGATATATGCCCTAAGTTGATTTTATGGATAATTTGATTTATAGAAACATATCCATCCTTTCCATCAAATGTTTTTATTTCTCCTTCTCTAATAGCGAATGGAGAAACGGTAGTTTTTATTTGATCATCCTCTACCATTTTAAAAAACCTCCTTAAACAATTAATAATTTAATTTTCTTTCTTTCTTTTATTATTTTTTTTATATAAACATGAACCTTTTGTCCATATTTAAAACCTTCTTTATATTCTGCCATTCCAACAAGATTAGGCTTTAATTCAATAAAAATACCATTTTTAAATTTATCAGCCTCTTTAACTGTTCCTTCTACAATGGTTTTTTCATTAAAATCTTTTACATTTTCTTCCCAATCTCCTAATAATTCCTTATATGATAAAACAAGTTTACCATTTTCTTTATCAATAGATTTTATCATAACATTAATTTTTTGTCCAATACTAAATCTCTCTTCTGGTGATTTTATTCTTGAAACTGAAATATCTTCAATATGAAGTAATCCAACAATTCCACCACCTATCTCAACAAATGCTCCAAACTTCCTAATATTTTTTACAATACCATTTACAATCATACCTGGCTTTAATTCTGTTCTTATCCAATTAAGAGCCTCTTCTTGAACTTTCTTTCTTGAAAGAATAATGTTATTTGTATTATATATTTCTTTTACTTTAAATTGTACAAAATTGTTAACTTTATTTTTACAAATATTAGGGCTGCAAAACCCAAATTCATCAACATTTAGTGCTTCTAATTCATTTCTTGGTATTACACCTTCTAAATTATCCCCTAATTTAACGTGTAAATTGTAATTTGAATCACACTTATTTACATATCCTTGTAAAATTGTTCCTTCTGAAAACGCTTTTTGTATAATACTAGCATTTAATTCATCATTTGTATCCTTCCAACCTTCTGGAATAAATTTTTGATATTCCATTTTTCTCTCCTCTTTCGTATTATTTTAAAAGTTCTTGAACTTCAGATTTTCTCATATATCTCCAAGTTCCAATTTTTAAATCCTTCACATCTAAGTTTCCAATTTTAGCCCTATGAAGTGCTAAAACTTTTTTTCCAATTGCTTCGCACATTTTTCTAACTTGTCTATTTTTTCCTTCATGAATTTTAATTTCTATTCTTGAAATATTCTTTTCTTTATCTATTTTTAAAATACGAACTTCTGCTTTTTTTGTTATATATCCATCAGAAATTTCAACACCATTTTTTAAATCTTCAATATTATTTTCAGTAACAATTCCTTTTAAAGTTACATTATAAGTTTTAGTAATTTTATGTTTTGGATGTGTTATTTTATATACAAATTCTCCATCATCTGTTAAAATTAATGCTCCTGATGTATACATATCTAATCTACCAACAGGAACTAAGCGTGTATTTGTTTTTACCAAATCTAAAACAGTTTCTCTTTTAAATTGGTCTTTTACAGTTGTAACAACTCCTATTGGTTTATTAAGCAAAATATAAGTATAGTCATCTTTTTTGTTAATTACTTTTTTCCCATCATATTCAATAATATCTTTTTCAGGATTTACTTTAATTCCCAGTTCTGCTATCTTACCATTTACAGTTACTTTTTTTTCTATAATTAATTCTTCACATTTTCTACGAGAATTTATTCCACAATCTGCTAAATATTTTTGTAATCTTATTTCTTCCAATTTTATATGTTTTCCTTTCTTAAAGAAGTTAAAATTTCTTCAAAATATTCTGGTAACTCAGCTTCTAATTTCATCTGTTTATTTGTAACAGGATGTTTAAATTCAATTCTCATACTATGTAACATTTGTCCTACAACATTAAATGGATTTTTTCCGTTTGAATAAACATAATCCCCAACAATTGGATAACCAATTTCAGATAAATGAACTCTTATTTGATGTGTCCTACCTGTTTCTATATTAACTTCTAAAAGAGTAAATTCTTTAAATCTTTCTAAGACTTTTATATGTGTTATAGCATTTTTTCCATTTTTAGATACAGCCATTTTGGTTCTATCCTTATTACTTCTAGCTATTGGCATATCAATAGTAGCCATGTTTTCTCTAACTATTCCTCTTACTAAAGCAATGTATGTCTTTTTTACTTCATGATTTTTAATTTGTTCACTTATATTAATATGAGCTTTATCATTTTTAGCTATAATTAAAATTCCTGAAGTATCTTTATCTAGCCTATGAACAATTCCTGGTCTAATTTCTCCACCAATTCCAGATAAACTCTCTTTACAATGATTCATTATAGCATTAACCAATGTTCCATCTGGATTACCATTTCCTGGATGTACAACAAGTCCTTTTTGTTTATTTACAACTAAAATATCATTATCTTCATATATAATATCTAATGGTATATCTTGTGGTTTTATTTCAGTTTCTTTTGCCTCTTTTTTTATAATTGTTACTATATCATCTAAATTTAATTTATATGAAGATTTCGTTTTTTTCCCATTTACTAGTATATTTTCTTCATCAATTAATCTTTGAACAGCTACTCTTGATAAATCTTTATCTTTCATACTAATTGCTTTATCAAGTCTTATTCCTACTAAATCTTCATTTATTTTATATTCTTCTTTATTCAAAATTAATCTTCCCCTATTAATCAAATTTTCCTTTAGTTATATCTTTTGTAAAAGTAATTTTAAATAAATAAACTGGTAATGCTAACATTCTAATAATTCTTGAAGGCTGAAGAATTAATCTCCAAAGCCATTCTATACATAATTTTTGAAAAATTTTAGGTGCTCTTTTTATTTTTCCTGCTTCATAATCAAAAGTTCCACCTTGACCTGCTGCAATATCCACTTTTAAATCATTTTTATATTTAGCAATCCATTTCTCTTGAAGTGGAGCTCCCATAGCAACAAATAACACATTTGGTTTTAAGCTATTTATTTCTTGAATAACTTTTTCTTCTCCTTCTAATTCAAAAAAACCTTCATGATATCCAACAATATTTATATTTGGATAAATCTTTTTTAAGTTTTCTGCTGCAATTTTGGGCACATCATCTTTTCCACCTAATAAGTAAAAACTCCAATTTTCTTTTTCTCCAATTTCTAAAACCTTTCTAAAATAAGCCTGTCCTGGAATTCTTTGTTTAAAAGGTTTTTTTTGAAATTTTCCACCTAGCATAATTCCAACACTATCTGGTGTTGCAAGGTCTGCACTTTTAAGAACATCAAAAAACTCCTCATCTTTCTGTGCCATCATTATAAATTCTGTATTTGGAGCTACAACTATTTTGCAGGTTTTATTACTAGTTTCAACTAGTTCTTTAGTTATCTTTCCTGCTTCATCTATATCTATATTATCTATATCTACTCCTAAAATTCTAACCGTATTTCGCAAATTATCACACCTCTAATTTTTTCTTGTAAAATCTATTATAAAAATTACTAACAATATCCATCCCAAAACAACGAAAACGTCAGATAAATTAAATATTGGTAGTTTATATAACTTAATGAAATCTAAAACTCCACCTCTAAAAAATCTATCAATTAAATTTCCAATACCACCTGCTAAAACTAATGATATTGCTACCATTGTTTTTGTATCAATTCTTTCTATTTGATTTTTTACAAATCTAATAATTATTAGCAAAACAAAGATTGTTAATAAAATATTTTTTATATTTCCTTCATTAAAACCTAAAGCCATGCCTGTATTTGTTACAATTTCTAGTCCAACAAATTCATTTCCAACTGGCTCTTTTAGAAAATTACTTACTAAAATTTTGCTTACTTGATCTATTACAATTAATGTAATTACAATTATTAATAATCCTCTAACAATTTTATTCTTCAAAATTATACCTCCATTAATTGTAAATTAAGTGTTTTCTGCAACTTTTGCATTTAACCTTTCAAATATCACAAAATTATCATCAGAATAAATCAAATCATAATTTGGATCATCTTCTAATATCATTGCAAGTTTTGCATTTTCATAAAGAATAACATGTGTTACACCGTATTCTTCAAATTTTGTCTCATAATCAACTGCAACAGCGGCAATATTTAAAGCATCTGAAAAAATATCTCTTCCTTCATATTCTTTTTCTTCTTTATTATAAGTTCCATTAAATTCTGGTGAATATAAATCACATCTAGAATCTATAAATACTGGTATCCCTCTAAATAGCAAATAACTACCATAATTGTATTCATTGTATAATTTTATATTCTCTACATCCAAGTTCTTTAAAATCCAATCTGATGCTTCTACAGGATATGAACCAACTTCTATATATTCATCTCTTAAATGTGGTTTTATTATATTAGTTGATAATATTATAAAACAACATATTACAACTGTTGCACCAAACCAACCTGTTACAAATTTTTCAATTTTTTGGAAAGTTTCTTTGTCATATTTATTAACAAAATTTCCAATTAATGATGCTAAAACTGGTCCTGCAAATAATGCAAACATTGAAACTTGTCTTCTTGATTTAAAAGCTAAATAGGTTACTCCCATAAGCATAAATAAATCAGATAATCTTATTTTTGTATCTGTAAATATTAATACTAATAAAAAGATCACAAGAGCTATAGCAAATTCTTGATTATCAGTTAAACTAAGTGGTAAATGCTCATTTATAGATTGGGTGGTATTTCCTTGCATTATCTTATAAAGATACGTATAAGCACCATCACCAGCAGGATTTAGAAATCCTGTAAGAGCTGCTATTGCCATAATCGTAATAAGTAATAAGACCACGTGATTCTTTTTCACTCTTATTTTATATGGATTTTCTCTAATTACTTCTCTTTTTTTCTTTCTCTCTGTTACAGCATTTTTTATTTTTTCAATTTTTATTTCACATTTTTCTTTAACTTCTGATTTTCTAGATAATTTTTTTCTTATTTTCATAAAAATAGAAAATAATTTTAAATCAAAATCTCTTTCTTCAATTAAAAGTAAGAAATATTCTGCAATATATGGCAAGTATAAAACAAAATAAAATGGAAATACTGCACAATGCAAATTTGCTATTAATAATGGTATTATTAATAATAAAATTGCATATCTTTTCTTTTTAGTTTCAAGAAAACTTTCTATACAAAATACTGTCCATACAAATAAGATAAATGTTACAAGTTGTGCTCTTGCTGCAATAAAAGATTTCATCAAATAAATTGCACCTATTGATATTGCAAGAGATACTACTTTATTTTTAGATTTTTTATTTGAAAGAATGTATATTGAAATTCCTAAAATTGCTGTTAGTATCATTGTTGATACATAAATTCCAAGTTGTCCAAAAGAATTATATATCAAAAACATGCTTAAATCATAAAGCCAATGTGGATAAGTATATGGAAGTTCATGCCAAGAATACAAATCTTGTGTTAAATCTGAAATTCCATTATTATAAATATACTCTCCAATTTTTAAAGTATAAAAAGTATCATTTTGTAAAGTTTTTGGTGCAATAGCAAAGCAAAAGATACTAATACAAATAACAGCTACAATATGAAATATAATAGATTGTAAAGTTTTGCTTTTATTATTCTCTTTTTCCAAATTTTCTTGATTACTACTTGATGCATTTTTATTGATATTCTCTTTTTCTTGCTTTTTCATGTAAACTCCTCTAAACTATAATTTCTTATGAATTATATCAAATAATAAAAAAAATATAAATAGTTTAGAACAAAAAAGTATAATTGCTATTTATATTACTTATATTGCTTCAATTTATATTTTTAATTTATACTATGTTGTTTTAAAACTAATTTACAGATAGAATTATGTTATAAACTTACATAAAAAGAAACGTCCACATACCAACCTCTGTTAGCACATGAACGTACATAATTTGCTAAAATTTATATAAATTTAAATTTATATACTATACAACTTCTTCTTTCTCTACTTCCTCTTGAGAATTTTCTTCATCATTTGCTATTTCCATGCTTGCTATTGAAACTTCATAAGCTACTCTTGTTTGTACAGTTCCATCTTCTAATTTTTTCTCATAATTTCTTGATTGAACTCTACCAGTTATTTTTACTTCTGTTCCAACTTCCATATTTTGACAAAATCTTGCATTTCTTCCCCAAGCAATACTTGGTATGTAATCAGATTTATTATAAGCTCTATTAACAGCTAATAAAACATCTGCAATTTCCCTTCCAAATGGTGTTTGTCTGTAAATAGGTTTTTTACAGATATAACCAACCAAAACAACTTCGTTTGTTACTTCTTCAGCTTCTGCATCTTGATCACTTATTTCTTTAATTTCTTTTGCAAAAACTGTAAGAATTAATCTGTTTCTTTCGTTTTCATAATTGTTGTAAGATCTAAATTGACCTTCAACTTTTACTTTTTTTCCGATTTCTAAATCTAAATCTGTTAGTAATCTTTCTGATACTGTGATAGGGATTATATCAACAGTTGAACTTAATCTAACAACTTCTAGATTAAATACATAAAATTTTTCTCCATAAATTTCATGACTGTAATTTTTTTCACTTACTACTTTCCCTACTAATACTAAGTGATTGTTTTCTGAATAATTCGTATTCAATATTATTTCCTCCTTAATATTAATCTTGTGTATTCTTCATATAATGTTTATCTTATTTTTTCGTTTTTCCACTAAAAACACTTATAGTATAGCACATTTATTTAACTTTGTCTACATAAAATTGGTAAATTTGTTAATTTTTTTGTAATTTTTTATACTTTTTTAGTGTTTTATTCTTTAATTTTAACTATTTAAGTGTAAACTTATTATTTGTAACCTATTTTTATTTATGTAAATTGCATTTATTTTTCATTTACATATTTTTTAAATAGTCGTCCTCTTTCTTCAAAATTTTTAAAATATCCATAACTTGAAGCAGCCGGAGATAATAAACATACGCTTCCCTTTTTAGTTACTTTTTTAGCAAAATCCACAGCTTGTTCTAATTTTTCTTTATATACTACATTTTTTTTAGATGCTTTTAATCCTTCTTTAATATACTCACCAGTTTTTGGCAAACATATTATATTTTCAATTTCACTTTTAGCTAAAAAATTTATTAATTCTTGAAGATTTACTCCCCTATCTTTTCCACCTACTATAATAGTATTTATATTTTTAATTGCCTTTATTGCATTTATTGTTGATTCTGGAATTGTAGCAATAGAATCATTATAGTAATCTACTCCATCAATATTTGCAACAAATTCCATTCTATGCTCAAGTGGTTTAAATTCTTTTATAGAATTCGTAGCCTTTTTTAAATCTAAATTCATTATATTGCAAACTGCAAAAACAAACATTATATTATTTATGTTATGAATTCCTTTTAAATTTATTTTTTCATTTATGTTCATAACTACTTTTTCATTACAATATATGCTATCATCCTTCAAAAATACCTTATTTAAAGTATTTGGGATTTCATTTATTGAAATAGCATAATCATTTTTCTTATATTTAAAATTATAATTTTTCATAAATTCATTATCAAAATTATAAATTAAGTAATCACTTTCTGTTTGATACCTAGCTAAATTATATTTTGCTTCAATATATTTTTCTAAAGATTTATAATGATCTAAATGCTCTTCAAAAATATCTAATATTATACCAATATTAGTTGATTTTTTTACATATTCTAAGGCATGAGAAGAAAGTTCTATAACAGCAATAGATTCCCTATTTAGTTCTTCTAAGTCATTAAAAATTGGCTCTCCAATATTTCCTAATAAATATGCATCTTTTCCTTGATCTTTTAATACTTTATATATAAGTGAACTCGTAGTACTTTTTCCTTTTGTGCCTGTTATTCCTATAGAAAATACATCTACATATTCTAAAAAAAGTTCTAACTCACTTGTAATTTTATTTTTAAACTTTGTTATATCAACATCTTTTAAAGAAATTCCAGGAGCTTTTAAAATTAAATCATATTCTTCAATTCCTGTTAAATAATTTTCTCCTAAAGAAACTTCTAAATTTATATCCTCCATGAGTTCTATTTTTCCATCTAATAAATTTATATTCCTATCTGCTATAAATAATTTTTTTTCAGGAAAATGTTTTCTTAAAAAATTGTAACTTGCGCTTCCTTCTAATCCAAAACCTAATATTAATATTTTTTTATTTTCTAAATAATTTAATAATTTTTCTAGCATTCTATTTCCTCTCAAACTATACATTACAATAAAGATTCATTAATCTGAATATTGTAAAAATTAATCAAATTGTTACTTTTATATTTTTACATTTTTTAAAATATAATTAATTCAATTGAAATTTATATTCAATCCTGATATTTAAGCTTATTTTCTTTAAAATAATTTTTCTTTTAAAAGATTCTCAAATTCTTTTGGAACATTATTATTTTTATTATATTTGTTTAATAAATCTACTTTCAAAAGTTCAAAATTATTTTTATAATATTTTAAAAGAAATGGCAAATCTTTTTCCTCTTTTTCTATATTTTCTATTGTTTTAGTAATAGCATATCTAATCTCTTCATAAGTACCCACACACTCAAATGGTTTTGTTTCTCCATATCCACATAATTCTATAAAAGTTTTTAATAAATCTTCTTTTTCAAATAAATCTTCTCCAAAAATATTTATTAATTTTTCTTTATATAGAAATGGGCTTAAAATACAAAATACAAATAAACATTTAGGACAATTGCAACACCAATACCAAGGCTCTTTTTTACTTCCTACATTACAACTTTTAAATACTTTATGATATTTTTCTAATTTTGAAAAAAGATATGCAATTTGAAGTTCAGAAATTGGTCTTAACATACTGAAATAATCTACTTCAGCTTTCAAATATCTTTCTTGATATTCTCTAAAATCATTTTCAAATTCAAGTGTTTTAGAATATTGATGATTTATCTTTTCATTTTTTACATTTGATTCGTTAGCACTATCTTCATTTGATAATGCTATATACTTCTTACCTAATAAGTACGCTGTTAAATATGTTAAAAAAGCTACCATAGCTGAAAATGGAGTATGCCCATTTAAAAAGCCTTTTGAATTTAGTTCTAATAAATTTTTATCTATCTTTCTTTTCACTTCAACAATTTCTTCATTCTCAAATCCTGCTACTTTTGCACAATTTGTAGACACTTCATTTGCTCCAATACGAAAAACTAAAGATTTATTTTTATATTTTTTTAATAATTCTAAAGTAACATTAGAGTCTTTTCCTCCACCTATTGGAATTAATATTCCATCAAGTATATCTGTACTTCTTGAAAATCCTATATTTTCACCTTCTGAGATAAATTTTACAAATTCATTTTCAGAAATATCTATATTATTAATAAATCTAAATTCTCCAAGTCCAAGATAAAATAATTTTTTAAACCATTTTTCTTGATAGCTGTCTAGTTTTCCACATTTTATAAAAAAAAGTGGAGAACATGTAGCTTTAAAATAACTTATTGCCTCTACTAATCCTAAATTAAACACCATATTTTTAACAATGTCAGATTTTATATCTTTAAAAACAAATTCTTTTTTTAATATCTCTATTCTCGGTTTAAATTTAGTTAAGTTTTCTATTTCAAAATCATATTCTATACAAATTTTATTGTCTTCTTCAAAAATATTATATGAATTATATAAAAACTTTGGATATTTTTTTCTTAATTCTTCAAAATTCATATATTTTTCCTTTCTAAAAAGTTTAATTTTTTAATTCTAACATATTATATGTTAGTTATATTGAATTGTCAAAATATAACCAAATAAAGTTTTATTATGCAATTTGATGTAAATATACACCTATTTTTCCATTTTGTAAATATTTTATTTTAGTTAAAATTAATAACAAAATACTGTTTAAAATCATAAACTTTAATATGGACAATAATTATTGCCCAAAAATATAGAAAGGATTTTAATGTTATGGAATTTGATAAAAAAGTTATAGTTGATGTTGACGGAGTTATTGAAACTGGAAAACAATTTGATTTAGATTTAAGGTTACCTGAAGATAATAGAAATGTTGTTTATGGAATCATTAAAGATCATTGTGGAAAACCTGTATGTGATGCCGTTGTAAAATTAGTAGAAGTATGTAAGGATGAGAGAAAACCAGTATCTCATACTTTCACAGATGAAGAAGGAGAATTCGTATTTGGACCACTTTGTCCTTTCAAATCTTATGCAATAGAAATATGGGTAAACAGAGTAAAACACGTTAAAATTTGTAAAGTTTGCGATCATACTGGTTCATGCTTAAAAGGTGTTGATTTACACTGTGAAAAAGAATATCCTAAAAAAAGAATTGAAGAAGAAGAAGAGTGCGATATTTGCGAAACAGAAAAATATGAATGTGATTGTGAATAATATTAATAATTATTAATTTTTATAATCTTATGCAATATTATTTTATTTCTAGAAATTAGTAAAATAATTAATATGTAAAAAGTAGACACTTAGAAAGTATTTTTATTAATCATTTAAAAACAACTATACTTTCTTTAAAGTGTCTACTTTAATTCTTAAACAGACATTCTAATTCTTCTTGCAAATTGTTTTCCTTTTTTAAGCATTTTTTTCTTGTTTTCATCTATTCCTTCTGAATACATCATCATTGTTCCGGCTGTAATTAAACTACCAATCATAACACCTTTCATAAAACTCATAAATAACACCCCTTTCATATTATAAGCATAAATTTTAATTCTAGTAATTTTAAAGTTTTAATAGAACAAAACTTGCATGTATTAATTTTTAATATTTTGCATATTTTAATTTTAGTAAATTTATATGCAAAATACTTTCTTATAATAAAATATTATTTACTATTTTTATTAAATATATTCTGTTTAATCATAGAATATATTTCAAAAATTGCTATAAATATTAAAAAAATTCCAAACATTTTCTTTAGGTAAAAATTGTTAATTTTAAATGATATAAAAGCTCCGTACTATAGCTCCAATTATTCCAAATATTATAATATATAATGAAATTTTATAATCTATAGTTTTATTTTTAATATTCATATAAATTGCTGTTATCGAAGTTGGAATAAAAAATATTAAATTTGTTCCTTGAATTAAATGTTGCTCTAAATTTGTAAATAGCCCTAAAAGCAAAATAAAAATTGTTCCTCCACCCATTCCTAAAGCAGCAACAATTCCTGAAATTACTCCAAAAAAAATCTCTTTCATCAAATCACCTTAAGTTTTCTCTTTGTTATAGAATTAATTTTATTCCAGAATAAATTAAAAAAATAATAAATAATATTCTCAAAATATTACTCTTTAATTTAACCAATAATTTAGAGCCTAAATATCCACCTAATATTCCTCCTATTGAACTTTTTAACGCAATATTCCAATCTATTGAATTTTGTTTATAATAAAAAAATGAACTTGCTAAAACCATAAAAAATATACACATAATAGTTGTTGCTCTTGCTGTTACTTCACCTTTTTTTAATATTTTAGTCATAAACGGTACAAGTAAAAGTCCTCCACCAACTCCAAAAAATCCGCTAATTATTCCTGCAAAAAATCCAATTATTATATACAAAAAAATTTCTTTTTTATAATTTTGTTTTCTCATATTTATATAATTTGCTTTTACTAGATTTTCTATACAAAAATTAAAAGTAAATAGAATCATAAAAAAAAGATGCACTCTAATTTTAAAATTAGAGTGCATCTTTTTTTACCCAAATTTATACTAATATAAAAAATTACTACCTTACAAATTTTACTATCTAAATTTTTAATCTATATTCTCATCTTTAATAAAATATTTTGTTCCAAGCATTTTATCTGGTAAATATTGTTGTTCAACCCAATGACCTGGATAGTCATGAGGGTATTTATATCCCTCTCCATAACCAAATTCAGACATTCCTTCTGCTGGTGCATTTCTAATATGCATTGGAATTGTTCCAGTATCTTTATTTGCAACATCTTCCAATGCTTTATTAATTGCATTATAAGATGCATTTGATTTTTTAGAATTTGCAACATATATTGCTGCCTCTGATAAAATAATTCTAGCTTCTGGCATACCAACCATAGTAACGGCCTGCATTGCTGAAGTTGCAAGTATTAAAGCTTGTGGATTTGCAAGTCCTACATCTTCTGAAGCACAAATAACAATTCTTCTTGCTAAAAATACAGGATCTTCCCCACCATTTAAGGCTCTTGCTAAATAAAAAACTGCTGCATCAGGGTCACTACCTCTCATAGATTTTATGAAAGCACTAATATTATCATAATGGCTATCGCCAGATTTATCAAACATTGCCTTTCTCTTATTTAAAGATTGGCTCGCAATTTCATCTGTTATTTCTATTACACCATCTGAATTCATTTTAGTTGTTAAAACAGCAACCTCTAAACCATTTAGCGCTGTTCTTACATCCCCACCAGAAACTTCTGCAATAGTTTCTAAAGTATCATCTGAAATTTTAATATTATAATTTCCTAATCCTTCTTTATTTATAAGTGCATTTTTTAAAATTTTAAAAATATCTTCTTTTTTTAAAGGCTCTAGTTTTATTACCATTGACCTAGAAATTAAAGCTTTATTTACTTCAAAATATGGATTTTCTGTTGTTGCACCAATTAAAATTACAGTTCCATCTTCAACATAAGGCAAAAGTGCATCTTGTTGAAGTTTATTAAATCTATGTATCTCATCTATAAATAAAATACATTTTCCACTAGGATTTAATAAAGGATTATCTGCTTCTTCTATAGCTCTTTTTATATCTGAAACACCTGAAGTTACAGCATTAATTTTTGTAAATTTATATTTTGTTGTTTCACTAATAACTTTTGCAAGAGATGTTTTTCCACATCCTGGAGGCCCCCATAAAATTAAACTTGATAATCTATCTGCTTTAATTGTTCTATATAATAATTTATCTTTTCCAACAATGTGTTCCTGACCAATAAATTCATCTAAATTTTTTGGCCTTACTCTATATGCTAATGGTTGACTTAAATCCATAAAATTACCTCTTTTTATAAATTTATTTATTTTTATATCTATATTTTTTGATTTTATTATTTATATTTTTATTATTTTTATTTTATTATTCATTTTTATTTTTTATTTTTATTTCCTTAACCTGCAAGTAAAGATAAACCTTTTCTAATTAATTCCTCAACTGAAACATCTGTATTTGCAATTTTTTCCATAGCTTTTTCAATTTCTTTTCTATTGTAACCTAAAATTTGAAGAGCTTGAATTGCTTCTTGAACATTTTGAGTTGTTTGTATTTCTATTTCAATTTGTTCTTTTGCTCCATCTAAAGCAAGTTTTTCTTCTGCTTTTAATTTGTCTTGAAGTTCTAAAATAATTCTTTGAGCAGTTTTTGCTCCAATTCCAGGAATTTTTTTCAAACTTGCAACATCATTTGAAATTACCGCAAATGCAAAAGCAGAAGGAGTAATATTTGAAAGCATTGCTATTGCTGATTTAGCTCCAATTCCACTTACAGATAATAAAAGCTCAAACATTTTAAGTTCTTCTTTTGTTAAAAATCCGTACAAACTAATATTGTCTTCTCTAACATAATAATACGTATGAACTTTCACAATATTTTTTAAATCTCCAATTTTTTGAATAGACATATCAGACATAAAAACTTTATAACCTATTCCTCCCACATCTATTACAACATAATTATTACCTTTTTCTTCTAGTGAACCTTTAATATATGCAAACATAATCCGCTCCTTACCAAACAACTTTTTGCTATATTCTATCACAAAAATATTTTTTTGCAAGAGTAAGATTAATTTTTTGAAATTTTTGAAATATTTTCAAGTTTTTTACAGCAAAAGCTTGACTTTTAAAGTTGTTTGTATTAAAATAATTAAGCATTGTATGTAAATGTATATTTATTTTTAATAACTTCTCCCCGGTGGTTATAAAAAATAAAATATATTTATATAAAATAGAGAAAATTATAAATTTGAATGGAGGGTATTATTACCATGAACAATACTACATATAGCCCTAAAAAAGGCGAAATTGAAAAAAAATGGTATGTAATAGATGCAGCAAACAAACCTTTAGGTAGAGTTGCAACAGAAGCTGCAAAATTATTAAGAGGAAAACACAAACCAACTTTCACACCAAATCAAGATGTTGGAGATTATGTAATAGTAATAAATTGTAAAGATGCTGTTTTAACAGGTCATAAATTAGATCAAAAAGTATACAGACATCATTCAGGATATATTGGAGGAATGAAAGAAACTTCTGCTAGAGTTATGATGAATAACACTCCAGAAAAAGCAATGTTCTTAGCAGTTAAAGGAATGCTTCCTCACACAAAATTAGGTAGACAAATGGTAAAAAAATTAAGAGTATATGCAAATGCTGAACATGAAAATGCAGCTCAAAAACCAGAAGTTTGGGAGGTAAAATAAGATGGCAAAAAAATCTGAAAATATTGTATTCCAAGGAACAGGAAGAAGAAAAGAATCAATTGCTAGAGTTAGATTAATGGCTGGTAAAGGTGAAATCACTGTTAATGGAAAAAAATTAGATGAATATTTTGGAACAGAAATATTAAAAGTTATAGTTAACCAACCTTTCGCTGTTACAAATACAGTTGGAAAATATGATGTTATAGTTAAAGTTGTTGGTGGTGGTTACACAGGTCAAGCAGGAGCAATTAGACATGGTATAGCTAGAGCTTTAACTGAAGCAAATTCAGAATTTAGACCAGTTCTTAAAGCTAATGGATTCTTAACAAGAGATCCTAGAATGAAAGAAAGAAAAAAATACGGTCTTAAAAAAGCAAGAAAAGCACCACAATTCTCAAAAAGATAATTACAAGATTTTTCAAATACAAACTCCAATGTTTTACAACATTGGAGTTTTTTATGTGTTATTTTCAATTATATTAATTCATTTTTATAATATTTTTTTAATTTGTGGAAGATAACCAATTTATTTGATAAGTTCCATCTTCTTTTTCTACAAATTTTATTCTTATATTTCTTCCCCTGTACTCTTGAAATTTCAAATTACTTTTTGATAAACTTTCGTATAATTTATCATAATCAAAGTCCATAATAGTAGAATCTCCAACTTCTTCAATTATTACAAATTCTCCATATGGGCTTTCATCAAATTCTTCTCCCACATTTTCTGGAATACGATAACTGTCAAAATCTGCTACATATTCTTGTCCTTCTAAAGTTATTTCTTGCAAATATAACACATTTGTACCATGACTATCATATCCTTGTCCATCTCTTAATTTTATAGTTTCATTTTCTGGATTATATTCAAACATTTCTGTATCATATTCTTCTGGTGTTTTCCCATAATATTTTAATAAACATTCATCTAAATCTTTTTTATACACTATTCCATCTTCATTTATTTTTTCTTCAATTGAAGCTAGTTCAAATCCTTTTTTTACTAAAAAGTCATTATCTTCAATTTCATTTTTTCCGTTTGAATTTTCAAGTCTTACAGCAAAGTAATTCTCATAATCTGTAAAATAATCCCATAATTTTTTTCTCCAGCTTTCAACATCTAATGCTTCTGAATTTTCAATATTTCCTTCATTTGCAGCATCTGTATCTGTAACATTTGAATTAATTGCAACTTCATTTGAATTTTCTCTGTTTTGAAGAAAAGCAATTCCAATAATAATTATTATCATAATAAAAATAATTATTATAATTTTAACTAAAACTGAACCTTTACTATCCATAATATTATCCTCCTAAATTCAAGATAATTTTCAATTATATATTAACATATAACATAAAAAAATACAATTTATTAAAATCTAAATTTAATTAAACAAATATTGAATATTAAAACTTATACAGCTTTTTAATTTCTAAATTTATTCTAAATTACTAATATATTATTTTAATATAAAAAAGAAAAACGCTGGACTACTATTTCGCACAAAATATTGGTCCAGCATTTTTCTTTTTTAACGCTTCTGCGTCTGGTTAGCATCATTCCGAATGACATACTTCGCAAAAAGGCCTGCGACACATATGCCCATTAAAATGACATCGATAAGCCAAATTCCAAACGGAACTTTAAGGCGGCTTACGATATACACTTTAACGATCATTATGACCGCAAATTCCACTTCTGCTACAGCATACATCTTCTTGAAATATTCATGCTTTCCCTTTGCCTTGGTATCGTTACAGTTCTTATACTTCTTGGAAAGCAGACCCGTAACAATCAGCTTGATAGCACAAAAGATTTCAAGAAAGAACATCGTCATAAATGCCATAAAGAGAATATCTCTCACCACAATCCCCCCTTTCTCCAGTTGTAAGATAATATATGTAAACGCCAGGAAGTCCCAGCGGAAAATCGAGATTGATATGTTAACGCTATATTTTATGTTAACATATTTTTGTGGTTTTGTCAAGATTACTTAATATATCAGCGTTATGGCTTTAATACATTAATAAACCACGTAATTATATAACAATATAACTTATATAACTAATATTCCCAAATGCTCTAATAAAATTTTAACACCTAAAAAAATCAAAATAAATCCTCCTGCAAGTTCAGCTTTAGTTTCATACTTGTCTCCAAAAACATTTCCAATTTTAACACCAATCATTGAAATTATAAATGTTATTATTCCAATTAAAGAAATGGCAAGCATAATATTAACATTTAAGAACGCAAAAGTAACTCCAACTGCTAATGCATCAATGCTTGTTGCTATTGAAAGAATTATCATTGTTTTAAAATCAATTTTATCGTTTGACTCTTCTTTTGTTTCAAATGCTTCTTTTATCATATTCATACCTATGAAAACTAATAAAATAAAAGCTATCCAATGGTCTAAGCTTTTTATTTTATCTTCAAATCCTACTCCTAAAACATATCCAATTAAAGGCATTAAAGCTTGAAATCCTCCAAAATATAAACCAATAATTACTGCTTTTTTCCATTCCATTTTAGACATTGATAGTCCTTTACAAACAGATACTGCAAATGCATCCATTGCAAGTCCTACTGCAATTAGTACAAGTTCTAATAATCCCATTTTTTCCCCCTATATTTCTTAAATTAATATTATGAAAATTTTTATTATAAAGAACAACCTATAAATTTTTTTACATAAACAAAATAAATTTATCCATACAAAAAGACTTATCTGCAATTTTAACATTGCAGATAAGTCTCATTATTTAAAATATAACCAGATATTACTATCAGTATGTTGGTATATTACATATTAAATATGCTAATTACTCCCTTATCTTTTTGGATTATACTATAATATTTATGTTTTTACAAGCAACTAAGTTTATTTTCTGATATGTTTTGCACTAATACTTTATTATTTTTAATATTAAAGTACACAATTTATATTAACATTTATCATACTTTTAAGCTTCATTAAACTTTAATAATTTTTTTATTTATATAATAAAAACTTTGTAATATAATTTTAGTATAATATTAATTTTTATTAATCAAATTAAATTTTTACTATAAATGGAAAATTATAAAACATAAAATATAAATTATAAATTATAAATTATAAATATAACTAAAAATAATATAAGTTAATTATGTAAGGAGCTTTTATGGAAATTAAAAAAATTGAAACAAATTACAAAAGAAAACTATTTTTTTATGAATCAAAAGTGAATTCAAAAAAATATAGTGAAAAATATGAAAATCAGATAATAAATATATATCCTGAAATTACTTATCAAAGCATAATTGGTTTTGGTGGAGCATTTACTGAAAGTACTGGATTTGCTTTAAAATCCTTACCTATAGAAAAACAAGTTAATTTGTTAAATGAGTATTTTTCTAAATCGGGTTTAAATTATTCTATAGGTAGATTGCCAATTGGAAGCTCAGATTTTTCTTTAAAATCTTATTCTTATTCAAATAAAGCTGACTTATCTGATTTTAGTATTGAAAAAGATAAAGAATATATTATTTCAACAGTAAAATCGGCTTTAAAAATAAATCCCAATCTTAAATTTTTAGCATCAATTTGGAGTCCTCCAAAATTTATGAAATCTAATAAAATGTTAGTACTAGGCGGAAAACTTCTAAAAGAACATAAACAAACTTTAGCAGATTATTATTGCAAATATATTAAAGAATATTTCAAAAATGAAATTTCTATAAATTATATAACAGTTCAAAATGAACCTAATGCAGTACAAATTTGGGAATCATGTTTGTATTCTCCAGAAGAAGAAATGGATTTTGCAGTAAACTACTTATTCCCTACTTTAAAAAGGAATCAACTTAATACAAAAATTTTAATTTGGGACCATAATAAAGAAAAATTATTTACTAGGAGTCTAGCTGAATTAAAAGATAATAAATCATTAGAAGCTATTTCAGGAATAGCTTGTCACTGGTATACAGGTGACCATTTTGAAAATATCGAACTTACTCATAATGCTTTTCCAGGTAAATTATTATTCCACACAGAAGGTTGCACAGGATATTCTAAATTTAATCCTAAAGAAGAAGTTAAAAATGCTGAAATATACGGTCATGATATTTTAGGTGATTTAAATTCTGGCATACATGCTTTTATTGACTGGAACTTAATTTTAGATAATAAAGGTGGTCCAAATCACAAATTAAATTATTGCAATAGTCCTGTAATGATAAATAAAGAGAAAGATGATTATATAAAAAATTTAACTTTCTATTACATAGGACACTTCAGCAAATTTATACAAACTGGTGCAAAAAGAATTGCATTTAGTAAATATACCAGCGATATAGAAATAACAAGTTTCATAAATCCAGATAATAGTATTGCTGTAGTTTTAATGAATAGAAATGATTTTAACAAAGAGTATAATTTAGTTATAAAAAATAATATAATTCATGATAATTTGGACAGTCATGCTATAGTTACTTATTTAATAAAATAGTCAAACAATTAAAAAGCTGAGTAATTTGCTAAAACTTATTACTTAGCTTTTTCTTTTTAAGTAACTATTTTTATTATATCAGATATTTTAATTTTAAAGCTTTTTTCAATATTTTTAATAATTCTAAAGAATTTAGTAAATACTTATTAATAGGTGATATTATGAATAGCTTATATTTAAAAAATAATCCTAAAGTATTTCAAGGCAAAAATAAAATTAAAAATATTGAAAATTATTTTGAAGGTTGGTATTTTAAAAACACTAACTTAAATAAAACTATTTCTTTTATTCCTGGAATAAACATAAAAAATGGGAAAAAATCTTGTTTTATCCAAATTATAACCAATACAGAATCTTACTATATCCTCTATTCTTTTGAAGATTTTAAATTTTCTTATAATCCATTTTTTATCAAAATTAAAGACAACTTTTTTTCAGAAGAAGAAATAGTTTTAAATATAGACTATAATAATTTAAAAGTTAATGGTAATTTACTATTTTCTCATAATATTAATTTAAAGAAAAAATTTTTAATGCCTAATATAATGGGACCATTTTCATATATTCCAAATATGGAATGTAATCACGCAATTTTGAATTTATACAATCTTGTTAATGGTTCTCTAAAAATAAATGATGAAACTTTTAATTTTAAAAATGGAATTGGTTATATTGAAAAAGATTGGGGCACATCTTTTCCAAAAAATTACATTTGGTGTCAAGGAAATTGTTTTTCTAATAAAACAAATACAAGTCTTTTTCTTTCTATTGCAAATATTCCATTCAAAAATTTTAGTTTCACAGGATTTATTTGTGTTTTATATTTAGCAGGTAAAGAATATAAATTTACAACTTATAATTTTGCAAAACTTGAAGAATACAAGATTGTAGATAACTATGTAAATATTGTATTATCCCGAAAAAATTATAAACTTATAATAACAGCCAGAAATAAAGATTCAAGAAAGCTTTTAGCACCCCAAAATGGAGATATGAATATTCATGTTTCAGAAAGTGTAAATTCTGAATTAGATATTATTTTATTTAAAAATAATTCAGTTGTATATAAAGATTATAGTACAAATTGTGGTTTAGAAATGAGAGATACCTAATTATTTTTCATATAAGATTTCTCTCATTTGTTTTCTTGCTTTATTCATATCTCCTACAAAATAATAAGTTCCATCAATATTTTTTCCATCAGAATATTCTAAATCCGGAATTTGTAAAGAAATAATATTATTTTTATAATCATCCTTATATCTTAAAAATCCTGGAATATATTTTATATATTCTGAAAAATCAATATTAGTAGTAACACAAGGTAAAAATAAATCTATTAATTCATTTATTTCTTTAAAATCTCTTTTTAAAATATCTTGTATAACCTTTTCTAAAACTACTCTTTGTCTTTCTGTTCTTTTAAAATCATAATTTCCAACTGAACGGTTTCTACAATGTGTTAAAACTTGCACTCCTGTTAAATGTACATTTCCGAATTCAGTTAATTTTTCAGCCTCTCCTCCAGAAACCTTTGCTGTATAATCAACATATTTGTTTATAAAATTCTTTTCATCTTCTGTAATTTCTAAATCTATTCCACCAAGTTTATCAATAACTTTAACAAGTCCAAAAAAATCTATTGTTATATATTCAGATATATCAGTATTAAAATTTTGATTCACAGTTTTTATAACAAGTTCTTCTTTACCTTTAGAAAAAGCTGAATTTATTTTTGAAGCTTTATACCCAGGAATTGTTACATAAGTGTCTCTAGGAATACTTACAAGCTTTACAGTATGCTTATTAGGATTTATTGAAAAAATCATTATAGAATCACTTCTAGAAGCATTATATTTATTATTAATATCTCTTGAATCTACTCCAAGTAATAAAATATTTTTTATATTTTTATACTCTTCTTCAGATAAATTTGGAAGTTCTTTTTCTTTGTTTTCATTTATTCCTAAATTAGGTTTATATAAAAAATTATAATTTATTTTAGATAACTTAGATTTAAGAAAACTTACTGTTGCTATTAAACTTATAATACTTATCATTATCATTATTGATAAAATTAAAGCTAAAACTTTAAAATAATTTTTATTTTTTTCTTTAATAATATTAATACCTTTTTTAGTTTCCTTTAATTCTCTACTTCTTCTATTTCTAAATCTATTCCTAGTAATAAATTTAAAATTAGTATTTTTCTTCACTTTATAAAAAAACTCTTTTAAGTTAAATAAATTCTTCTTAATTTTAAAAACTTTT
>DSLMC04102__coassemble_883_pt1 | contig 25505 bp, 19 predicted proteins | sample DSLMC04102__metabat2_low_PE_001 | metagenome-assembled genome bin DSLMC04102
ATGAAAGTACATAAAATTTCAAATAATATAAAAAAATTTTTGAAAAAAATTTTTAAAAAAATAAAGAAAAAACTAACACCTAAACTAAAACCTTTAATAAATTTATTTTCAAAAATTGCAACTAAACTTCATTTAGTAGATTTATATCATTTTACAAAACTAGATAAACTTTTTAACATTTTAAAAGAAAATCGCAAACAAATTTTTAAAAAAATATTTATATTAATTTTCATTCCAATAATAATATACTTATACTGTCAATTATTTTGTAATGGAAAATTAATTTTTGAAAAAGAAAGAATGCAATTAAATTTTATATTCATATATTTTATTATATGTTTTTTTTATTGCTTTGTTGGAAAAATAAAAATTAGTTTATATTTATCTATGTGTTTAACTCTTATCATAGGAATAGTAAATCATTTTATAACAGCTTTTAGAGGAACACCACTGGTACCATGGGATATTTTTTCACTAAATGTTGCTCTAACAGTTCTTCCAACTTTTAAATTTACTTTTACTAAAAAATTTTTGCTTGGAATTTTATTATTTATAATTGGAATTTTAGTTCTAAAAAAAGTAAAAATTGATAGTTTTAAAAATAATAAAATAAAAATCATATATCGTGTTACAGTTTTATTTATTACTGTATCTTTTGTATATTCATTTTTATCAACAGATATGATTAATAAATTTAAACTTGATGAAAATTGGGATCCTAAAGAGGAATATCATAATAACGGATTAATTGCTAGTCTTTTTAAACAATCTAGAAATCTTATTATAAAAGAACCTGAAGGATATGATATAAACTCTATAACAGAACTTGCTTCCTCTATAGAAGTTCCTTTAGTAAAACATGATGAAAATTATGAATATCCAAATATAATTGCTATAATGAATGAGTCTTTTGCAGATTTACAAGTTATTGGTGATTTCAAAACAAATACAGAATATTTACCATTTTTTAATAGCCTTGAAAAAAATACTATAAAAGGTAATTTACATGTATCAATTTTTGGAGCCACAACACCTAATAGCGAATGGGAATTTTTAACTTCAAATTCTATGGCTTTTGTTCCTAAAAGAACAGTTCCATATCAGCAATATGTCTTAAGAAATTCATATTCGCTTGCAACAATTTTAAAATCGCAGGGTTATACAACAAGTGCTATCCATTGTTATTATCCACAAGGCTACAATAGAAATTTAGCATATCCAAGATTAGGATTTAATTCTTTTTTACATATTAATACTTTAAAAAATTTGGAATTCATTAGAGAATATCCAAGTGATTTAAGTACATATAAAAACATTATTGATTTATATGAAAATAAGTCTGAGGATGAAAAAATATTTAACTTCACACTTACAATGCAAAATCATGGTAGTTATACTGATGAAAATTTTACAAATACTGTAATTGCAGAAGACGGTCAATACCCAAAATTAAACCAATATTTATCACTAATAAAAATTGCAGATGAATCATTAAAGTACTTGATTAATTATTTCGAAAATCAAGAAGAACCAACTATTATTGTTTTATTTGGTGATCATCAACCTTATGTAGAAGATGAGTTTTATAAATCTCTGCTTGAAAAAAATTATTCAGATCCATCAGCAAAAGAAGCTACAGAAAAAACATATATAACACCATTTTTAATTTGGGCTAATTTTGATATTGATACTGAAAAATATAAAAATTTGACAGACATAAGTGCTAATTACCTAGCTTCACTGGTTTTAGATGTTGCAAACATTCAAAAAACACCTTATTTAGAATTTTTAGATGAAATGCGTGAAAATATACCTATAATTACAGGAAATGGGTATATGGACAAAAATGGCGAATATCATGATTTTAGTGAAGAAACTGAATTTTCTCAATTGATAGAAAATTACCACTACTTACAATTTAATAATATGTTTGATAACTCCAATAAACTTACTTCTTTATTTGAAGTTCCTGCTCAAGCTTTAGTAGAAGATTAATTTTATAAAAGTTAGTAAAATAAATTAGACTCCTAGTTTTTAGGAGTCTAATTTAAATCTATATATATCCTTTATATACTCATGTTTTCCATGTTTTCTTTTTCCTTTAAATATTACTGAAATCACAGTAAATATAATTGCTACACCTACAAAAATTTTAATAAATTCAACCATTTTAGATTTTATTAAACTATTTTCTTCTATGGCAATATTATCTTTATTAGTATTGTTATCATTGTTATTTTCTATTGATGCTAAAGCTATATTTTTATCTACTTCATTTGTATCTTCCATATTATATTCTTTTAATATATCATTTAAATTATAATGACTATAACCATATTCAAATAAATTAATTGTATCTATATATCTCGCACTTAAACCATCTTCTGTGGTTTCAGCATGTAATACAACTGCTATGGTTTCAAATCCATTTTTATTACTTCCTGAAATTAAACAATTTTTAGCTGGAGTTGTAAATCCAGCCTTTATTCCTATTGCATAAGGATAATAGTATCTATTTCCTGGAATTAATAAATTATTTGTATTTTTAAAAATTCTTTCTCCATACTCAGCAATCTGCTCTTCTGACCAAAACTCTGTATTTGGAAGACTACATTCCATGGTTTTTACTAAATCTCTAAATGTTTGATTTTTCATACAATATCTTGCAATCATAGCTAAATCATAAGCAGAAGAATAGTGATTTTCATCGTGTGCTCCATTTGCATTAACAAAATTAGAGTCTACACAACCTATCTCTTTTGCTTTTTGATTCATTAATTGTGCAAATTCTGATACACTACCAGAAATATGTTCTGCAATAACATTTGCTGCTTCATTTGCTGACTGTAATATTAAAACTTTAAGAAGTTCTTCTATTGTAAAAGTTTCGCCAGGTTGAATATTAGCCTTTGTATATCCTTCTTTAATTGAATTTACTGCTTCATAACTAGCTGTTGCCTTATCTTGTAAGTTGCAATTTTCTATTGCTAAAATAGCTGTTAATACTTTTGTTGTACTTGCTGGATATTTTCTATCATGCATACCCTTTTCATATAAAATCTTACCTGTTTTTTCTTCAATTAATATAGCTGATTCTGAATATATTTTTAATTCTTCACTATTTTGATTTATTTCACTATTTTGAATTTCTTCTGCACACACATAATTTAGTAGTATTAATTGCATTATAATTAATACTACTAAAATTTTAGTAATAAATTTTCTAAAATTCATTATTCCTCCAAAAAACTATTTTACAAACTCTCTGAAAAATTCATTTTTTACAATACTTACATCAACTTCATAAGGAATTTCTTTTCCTGCACCAGTTTCTGTAAATTGCCACCCTACTAATTTATCCATAAGTTCTAAATTTGTGCTTGCCTCTTGCCCTGATTTATCAAACCAATAATTTGGAACTTTATTTTCTAAGTTATAATAAGCAAGCCAAAATTTAGTATCTACAGTATATAAAAATTCATTTGCTAAATTTGCATTCGTATATACTATTGTTTCTATTCCGTTTTCCTTAAATTTTTGAATTAGTTCTGAAATTAATTCAGCTCGTTCTTCCCAAAGTTCATCTGCTCTACCCACTCCATCATGTTTCTCAACATCTATAACAAGTGGTAAAACATTATTTTTAGTAGAATTTTCTTTTATAAAGTCTTGAATAAATTTTATTTCTTCATCTATTTCTTCGCTATTTATTGCTTCATCTATATAATAAAATCCATAAGGTACACCTAAATATTCACAAGCTTCTATAAATACTTTAAATTTATTATCTTTATATAAGTTTCCTTCTTCTCCATAACCTCTTCCACCAGCTCTTATATATACATAATTTATATTTGAATTTAAAAGAAATACTTGATAGTCATTTGTAGTTTTAAAATGTTCAAATTGAATATTAAATTTTGAAACATCTGACATTAATGCAAATTCATCATCTTCTGAAAGTTCAAAATAATCTACTTTTTCGGAAAGTACATATCCTACTTTATCTCCTATTTTTACCTTCGACCATTTTTTACCATCCTCATCTTTTATTTCTTCCACAATATAAGCATTTTCACCAATTTTCACATCTCTAATATGACCAAACCATTTAGAAATTTTAGGCTTTTTATAAAATCCTACATTATCTTCTATAACAACTCCATGAATTGCATTTGATACATCAATATTATTTCTTTTATCTTCAATTTTTTTATTTATAAAAATAAATAAAAATGTTACAAATACTATTATTACTAGTATTATTAAAAATTTTTTTCTATATTTCAATATATTTTTTATTATTTTATTCATAAACTCAATTCCTATAACTAATTTTTTTATAATTTTATTCGATTCACTTAACATATTAAGTATAACATACAAAATTATTTTATACATTAAAAATTAAAAATATTTTTTATAAAATTAAAAAATGTCTTAATTCTGTTTTTTGACTTTATCTTAAAAAAATGGTATAATAAAAGTGTAGATTTTTGCATATTTTTTCTAAAATGTGCTTTTTATCCTTATATATAATACTTAAAATTTTAATTGTACATTCAAAATTAAATATGGTAATTTTTTTGCGAGGATTAGATTCAATTGAATAATATCCGAGTAAAATTATTATAAATATTCAAGACAAAGGAGACACACTATTATGAAAAAAGAACTTATGGAGCAATTTATCCTTAAAGTACCAGGGGAAAAACTTCCAAAGGTAATCGACTTTTCCACTTTGGATGGTCGAACAAAAAACGCTATTTTGGCTGCGTATCGGAACTCTACAATTTTTGCACCAAATTTAACTGCAACAAAAACTCAAAAACTTTCTGCTGCTATGCAAAAAAATCTTTTCGAGTTTCAAAAAATTTTAGGAACTCCTACCAAGGATTCCGATATTTCATCCACCTTCTGTGCAGCGTTTGAATTTGATTCAGTAAACACACCTCTTTGTGTTCACATCATTCAATTTCTTGCAAAACATCGGCATTTAGGATTTATTGACATAAATGTCTTAGTTGATTCGTATTATACCGAATATGGAAAACGAATCACTGCTGCTGATCTTTACAACGAATTTCAAACGTGGAAGTATTACCAAAAAATCAAGGCCTGTGTTGGCGGAGTAAGCATTGTTAAGTTTATGCGTTTTACTCTCTGGATATTCTCAATGTCTTGATAGTGGAGGGCAACTTGCAGGGGCTAACCAGTAAGTTGCCTTCCACTTTTATGATAATAATATTTTTATATACAATAAATTTAACAGCTAATATAAATTTTTATAAAAAATCATTGACAAAATTCTAAATTTGTTTTAAAATATAATAGCGTTGTGAGAATCGATACAACATGGTGGATGTAGCGTAGTTGGTTAACGCGTCAGTTTGTGGCACTGAAGACCGTGGGTTCGAGTCCCATCTTCCACCCCATTAATATTGGGCTGTAGCCAAGCGGTAAGGCACCAGACTTTGACTCTGGCATGCGCTAGTTCGAATCTAGCCAGCCCAGCCAAAAAAAGATGAATAAAATTCATCTTTTTTTTATGCATTTTTATATCTATATCCAAAATTAGATTGAAAATTTTGTAATTTTTTTACTTTCTAGTTAACCTAAAAAATTTCTTTGTTAATAGTTATGATATCACTTATGTAAAAAATATTAAATTTATTCTTAAATTTATATTCAATATTAAATTTAAGTTACATATATTGTATGAAAAATATATTAATGCTATAATTTTTATATATATTATTAATAAGGAGATAGTTAATGGATTCTTACGAATTATTACAAGATTTAGATAAAAAGCATGGTAGAACTTCTGACTACACTATTACAGTCACACCTAGTGATATATCTGAAGTTACAAAAAATGTTACAAAAGAAAGAAGAGATTCTGCAAAAAAATCAATAGCTGCCATATTAAATAGCCAAAATAAAGAGAACTCTGAAAAAACAAATACAGCTCTAAAAATAGAAGAAATAGTTGTAAATGAAGAAGAAAAAGGTATTGATGAATCAAGTAAAGATGGAGACGAAAGATAATTTTAAGGAGTGTAAAATGGAAATATCATTAGAACAACGTGAAGCCTATAGTGAAGTATTAGAAGTTTTAAGGCATATGGATAAATTATATGTTAATATGATACCAAAAAAAATAATCATGTTTTTTTATGATAACTGTTCATTAGATTATGAATTTAGAATGACAAAATCAATTGGTGAAGAAAATTTAAAAGCAAAAACTTTAGATCTTCTTGCTTTATTAAATCTAAATTATTGGGCAAAAACTACTAATAAAGAAGATTTCGTAATGAATTACGCAATAATAAATAAAAAGACACAAAAACAATTAAATTCTCAGCTTGAAAAAGAAAATATTTTTACAAAAATAGATGTGCCTTCTCAAGATGTAGAAACTGATTTATCAAATAATAATTTACCTGTACTTTCAGATTCTTTATGGAATAATTGTAAAAAAGTTTTAAATTTTATAAAGGATCTACTCATTAAGTTTTTTAGAGATTAATAAATTTTTTATAAAAACAAAAAACTCAATTAATAATATTACAAAGTTTAATCTTATATAAAAAAGCTATAACTTTAAAGTTATAGCTTTTTTATATAACTATTTCTTATCTTACTTAAATTCTAATTATTTCTTGTAATATAACTTAGTTTTTTATTGTTCTGCTGCCCAAATAATTATTCTTCCACTATTATCATCTGTACAAGTTTGAAGTGATATTTCTCTTTTTCCTTCATCTATTGGTCTTTGCATATAACTTGCATCATTAGCATCTGTTTGGTAAATATTATAAATTACATATGTAACCTTCTCTCCCCATTGATCTGTAATTAATACTTTATCTCCATTTGTTAACTTATCATTATTTGAGAAAAACAAACTGTTTCTGTAATTATGTCCATATAGGCAAGTATTTCCTGGTTCATTTAAACCTGGACCATAAGCTATTGTTATACCCATTTCCAAAGTTCTTTTTGTATTATCTGCAAAAATAGGATAATCAACTTTTGTTTTTGGTATTTCAATTCTTCCTTTTATTTCATATCCCTCTTTATAAACTTTTTCTGGCTCTTGAGTTTCTTGTTGAACTTGTTCTGTTTCTACATTATTTTGCATTAATTTATCTAACTCTTCTAAAGGATCTGTTGTTACTGTATTTTCATCTTCAGTTTCTTCTGAATTCTCTAAATTTGAAGTATCTCTTTTCACTCCTGTTGTTGCTTTTTCAAATTCAGCTAATGCCTCTTGAGCATCATTATTTACTTTACTTGAATGTAAAGCATCATAAACAAAATAACCAACAATACCTAAAATTGCAACAATTAAAATAACTAAAATCATTGTTAAAATATTACCAAACTTACTACTCATAATTTATATCTCCAATCTTAAAATTTACATAACGCTCTAAATATATTATACCATAAAAATTATTTTTTTTCAATTTTTATACAAAATTTAAAAATACCTTTGAAAACAAAGGTATTTTAAACTATCTTTTAATATTATTCTAAAACAGCTTTTATTCTTCTTACACCTGAAGATGAAGCTTCTTCTTTTTTTATTTTGAAATGTCCTAATTTTCCAGTATTTTCAACATGAGGTCCTCCACAAAGCTCTAAAGATACATCACCTATTTTATAAACAGTTACAATATCTCCATATTTATCTAAAAACATTGCTTCTGCTCCCATATTTATTGCTTCTTCTTTTTTCATTTCTAATTTTTCTACTGGAATATTTTGGCTTATATATTCGTTAACTAAATTTTCAACAGCTTTCTTTTCTTCATCTGTCATTTTTGAAGGATGTGAAAAATCAAATCTCATTCTTTCTGCTGTTATATTACTTCCTTTTTGATGAACATGATCTCCTAATACTACTTTTAAGGCTGCATTTAAAAGATGTGTTGCCGTATGATATTTTGTTTCCATTTCCCCGGTTGAAGCAAGTCCACCTTTAAACTTTTGTTCACTACCCATTCTTGATTTTTCTTGATGAGCTTTAAATAACTTTTGATAATCTGACATATCAACTTTTAATCCTTCTTCTTTAGCAAGTTCTTCTGTCATTTCTGGTGGGAAACCATAAGTTTCATATAAATTAAATACAGCTTCTGTATCTAAAACCTTATTACCTTGTAATCTTGTTCTATTTGCAACTTTTTCAAATTCTCTTTCTCCGTTTTTTAGTGTTTTCATAAATTTATTTTTTTCTTCTATTATAACATTTTTTATTATTTCTTTATTTTGAGTAAGCTCTGGATATAATTCTTTTAAAGCTTCTATTGATGTATCTATTATTTCTTCTAATTTATCTAAATCTACTTCTAATTTATTCAAATGTCTTGTCATTCTACGAAGTAATCTTCTTAAAATATATCCTCTATCAACATTACTTGGTCTGCCTCCATCATTTATTATCATCATACTAGAACGTAAGTGTTCTGCTACAATTCTTCTGCTTTCTATAATATCATTTTTTTGTAATTCTTCTAGTTTTTTCATTACAGGTGCAAATAATTCTATTTCAAAAGGAGTTTCTTTTCCTTGTAAAAGCATTGTCATTCTTTCTAGTCCTAGACCAGTATCAACATTTTGTTGTTTTAATTTTGAATATCCATTTTTATCTTTATAAAATTCCATGAAAACATTATTCCAAATTTCAACATATTTTCCGCAATCACATGACGGATTGCACTCTGGAGAACATTTTGGTTTTCCTGTATCATAAAACATTTCAGTATCTGGTCCACATGGTCCTTCTTCTCCTGCTATCCACCAATTATCATCTTTTCCAAAGAAATATATTCTTTCATCTGGTATTCCAGCTTTTTTCCATGCCTCATAAGCTTCATTATCTCTTTCGCAATCTTCATCACCTGCAAAACATGTTACAGATAATTTTTCTGCTGGAATTTCTAACTCTTTTGTTAAAAATTCATAGCTCATTTTTATTGACTCCTCTTTAAAGTAATCACCTAATGACCAATTTCCAAGCATTTCAAAATATGTTAAATGACGATTATCTCCAACTTCATCAATATCATTTGTTCTAACACATTTTTGATAATCTGTTAATCTTGTTCCAGCTGGATGTTTTTGTCCCAAAAGATATGGTACTAGTGGTTGCATTCCTGCTGTTGTAAATAATACTGAAGGATCATTTTCTGGTATTACTGGAGCTGATGGAATTATACTATGTCCATGATTTTTAAAAAAATTCAAATACTTATTTCTTATCTCTATTGCTTTCATAAGTTTCTCCTTTATTATTCTAAAATAACTTGCATTATTATATTACATAATTATTTATTTTTCAATATTTTATTTTCAATTTGCTTATTTTACATAAAAAGCCACCGTCTGAATTTATCCAGACGGTGGCTACCGTAGTTTTCCGTATATTGCTTAGTTTCTGATTAAGCTCCTGAGAATTTGTGGTTTTAACCCTTTATTTCTCTTTGGTGCTTTCATTTTTGCGCCACACGGAATTTGCTCCTCTACCAAATAGCAGTATAGGTTAATGAGCAATGCATTTGCTCTCATCACAGCTTTAGTGGTCATACTACGCTTGAGCTCATGCAATCTCTCTTCAATTGCATTGATGTCTACCTGATCTAAATTGAAATACATTCCAGCAAATTCTTCATCATAACCGATTTTTTTCTTGAAGGTCTGTACATCAATTTCCTCTGCTGAATATCTTTCAATTGTTTTTTCGTTTCCAGGAAAAAGCACAGCTTTAATCAGTTCTTCATTTAAAACTTTGCTTCCCCCATTTTCCATAGCAAATCTGAATGCAACTTCTTCTGGAGTTTCTTCTTTCTTGATGTGCAGAATTTCTTTCTCGAACTTTTTATCTAGCTGAAGCTTTTCTGCTACCTCACCAAAAGTAAGTTCTCCTCTTTTCGAAGCCAGCCAAACATTACCTGTATCTCTTTCTAAAAGAGCATCAATTACCTCTACATCCCGTTCAACAGAGGTGTTTTCAGAGATGTACTCTTGCTTATAGGCAAATTTCATTGCAGTTATAAATCTGCCTAAATTTACCGGAAGTACCTCTATTCGCTCATTATTCACCAAATATTTTGCTTCCAGCACAAATTCCCTTTCTGCTAAGTAGTCAACATATCTAACTACTTTAGACATCTCTTCTGGTCCTGAAAACAAATCCTCATCTACTTGGTAAAAGCTTCTTGTTACTTCCATACTTCTTGAACCCATAATCTCTGTCTGCTTTTTTTCAAGTTTTGGAAAACTTTCCCAAGCTGTCATATAAAGCTTTTTATAAAGACTGTAGAGCTCAATGAAATTCCATTCTTTTAGAATTTCTTTGTTACAGAAAAGTTCAATAGGATAGTATCCTCTTACTGGACTTACTTTCATTTTGAGCTTTCTAACGGTTCCGAAAGTATGTGACTCAGCTTTGTTTTCAGAAAAGAAATTTCCGCTCGCATCAGCTCTCAGCTCAGCAAACTCCAGTACTTCTTTTCTTGTTCTTTTATCGAGATGAAAAATATCTTCTCTGAAAATGCCATACATTAGGCTTCCTTTCGAAAAAAATTTAATTTTCATCTCATACAGGAAAAAAAGTTCTTCTGGATAAAACGGTTTTTTGTTATTTCTGAAAATATTTTCTGTGTTTAAAACTCTCTGTGGCTCTTTATTTCCTACCTGGACAAAAGAAAAATCTTCTGGGAAGAAGTGATACTCTCCAAAAATCACCATATATACTCTTACAAGCTTGGCTTTTTCAATTACACTCATTCCTTCAGGTGCATCTTCCAAACGTAATGCCACATTTTCTATCAGTTCTTTGTATCCACTGATATACTTGGTAGCATTTTCGACAGTTCTGAGCTTTGCCACAAGTGACATAACTTCTGTTTCGCGAGGTTTTCCTCTAAAAGAACTATCAATACCAAAGTATTTTTTCACCTTGGCAAACTCTGCTACCCCAATTGTTTGCTCAAAAGCCGGAAATCCTTCTTCTACAATTAACTTAATATCAATATCTTTTGAAAGATCTGAAACTAAAGTATTGTAGAGCCGAACCACTCCAGCTTCATCTTTGACTGAAATTCCATCAAAAGATACTACTTTCGGATTAACAGTTGTCTTTTTAGGAGTAAAAACCTTTGTGGTACTTTCCCCTAAATTTTGTGGTCTTGCTAATACATTGTTCATTACTTTTCTCTCCTTTGTGTTATATTATTTTTTCAAGGTACTCTGACAATTACTACGGTTTCGTAATGGTCATACATTTTGATTATACCAAATTATGTTAACTTTTTCAAGACCTATATATACATAAAAAACCTTTCTTATTTAAAATAATAAGAAAGGTTTTTATTTAAGTTATGTATTAATCATTTCCAAAAAGTTTTTTATATTCTAATAAAACTTTATTTTGAAGTTCACCAACATATCTTTGTGTTTGCTCTTCAAAATCTGGTATACTATAAAATTCTTGAATATCAGCATCTTGATTTGAGTATAATGGCCTATTTAAAACTGAATTTTTATATTGGTTTGCTTTTTCATAATTTTTTTCAACGCCATCACCCCAAAAATATAATTTTCCTAAATAATATTCAGAAAAAGCATTATTATCAGCAGCAGATTTTTCAAAATATTCTTTTGCTTTTAAATAATTTGTTTGCACTCCCATACCATTGTAATAAATTTTTCCTAAAAAATAATTTGAACCTTTTGAACCTCTTTCTGCTGCAATTTCAAAATATTCTCTAGCTTTTTGTGCATTTACTTCAACACCAATTCCATTAAAATATCTTTGTCCCAATTCATAAATCGCACCAACATCACCATTTCCTGCTAAAACTTCTAGTTCTTTTATATTTTTAGTACTCATAAATTTATCCCCCTTAGAATAATATTTTTTATTATTCGTTATAATCTATCCTTATTATAAAGATAATAACATTTTTTTCCATTTTTTACTATAAATTTTATATTACATTAATGATACAAATTGAATACAAAAAACTTGGACAATTGTAGTAAAATTTATTTTTACTACAATTATCCAAGTCTATCTTCTAGATTTCTAAATGTGTTCCCAAAAAACCTGCTGCTGATTGTGCTACTTTATCTTCAACTTCACCCATTTTTTTATTTGGTTCTTTTGACAGAAGTATTACACTTCCAACAACATCTCCATCTGTTATTATAGGATATATTACTTGAGAATTATAAATTCTTTCTCTTCCTTCATTTTGAGTTATAGGTATTGAAATTTCATTATTTTCTTTACTTTTAAAAATCTCTTTGTTTTCTATAACCTCTTCTAGTTCTTTACTAAGATTTTTTTCTAAAAATTCTTTTTTTGAACCTCCTGAAACAGCTATAACTGTATCTTTATCTGTTATACAAGCAATATGTCCTGTTGTTTTTGCTATAGTATCTGCATAGGTACTAGCAAATTCTGTAAGTTCCCCAATTGGAGAATATTTCTTTAAAATTATTTCTCCTTCTTTATCTGTAAATATTTCTAAAGGATCTCCTTCTTTTATTCTATGGACTTTTCTTATTTCTTTTGGAATTACCACTCTTCCTAAATCATCTATTCTTCTTACAACTCCTGTTGCTTTCATAAATTCCTCCTTATTTTGTATTTATACTCTTAGTATGACAAAATAGGAAAAAAATATACATATTTTTATTTATTTTTTAAACTCATTTCACAATATTTACATCTATAAATAGCTTTTTCTTTATCTGTTAAAACAAATATTTGATCTAAATTTTTTTCTACAGAAGTTATACATCTAGGATTATTACATTTTGCCACATTTATTATTTTTTCTGGTAAATTAATTTTCTTTTTTTCTACTATTTTATCATTTTTTACAACATTTACTGTTATATTATGATCTATAAATCCTAAAGTATCTAAATTAATTGGAATATCCTTGTCAATTTTTATAATATCTTTTTTGCCAGATTTTTGGCTTTTGGCATTTGTTATTATTGCCACTTGACAATCCAATTTATTAAGTTTTAAAAGTTCATATATTTGCATTCCTTTTCCAGCTTGAATATGATCTATAACATAACCATTTTTTATACTATCTATATTCATTATTTTACCTCCAATAATTTTAATATTAATGCCATTCTTATATATTTTCCATATTGTGCTTGTTTAAAATAACATGCTCTTGGATCATCATCTACATCTGTTGAAATCTCATTTACTCTAGGTAATGGATGCATTATACATAAATCTTTTTTAGCTTTTTCTAATTTTTCTTTATTTAAAATATAATAATCTTTTAAACGAATATAATCTGCTTCATTAAAAAATCTTTCCTTTTGAACTCTTGTCATATAAAGAATATCCAATTTATCCATATATTCTTCAATATTTTTTGTTTCTATATATTCTATATTATTTTTTTCTAAAACATCTTTTTTTATGTATTCTGGTAAATTTAATTCATCTGGTGAAATTAAAACAAATTTTATGTTTTTGTATCTAGACATTGCTGTAATTAATGAGTGGACAGTTCTGCCAAATTTTAAATCTCCACACAAACCTATAGTTAAATTATCTAAACGACCTTTTTCGCAATTTATTGTTAATAAATCTGTCAAGGTTTGAGTTGGATGATTATGTCCTCCATCTCCAGCATTTATAATCGGAACTGTTGATTTTAAAGATGCAACATAAGGTGCTCCTTCTTTAGGATGTCTCATTGCAATAATATCACTATAACATCCTACCATTCTAATAGTATCTGATACAGTTTCTCCCTTAGATGCTGAACTTGATGCTGCCTCAGAAAATCCTAAAACTTTTCCACCTAAAGATAACATTGCAGATTCATGGCTCAATCTTGTTCTTGTACTTGGCTCAAAAAATAAAGTAGCTAAGATTTTACCATCGCATTTATGAGAATACTTTTCTTTATTTGCGATAATATCTTTAGCTACTTTAATCAAATCATCAATTTCTTCTACGGATAAATCTTTAATATCAATTAAATGCTTCATTTTTTTACTCCTTTTTTAATTTTTTATTATTTTACCTTTTTTTTACTAATTTGTAAAGTATAAAAACAAATTTGAACAGAAAAAACGATTCAATACAATTTTGAACCGTTTTTTCCAATTTATTTTAATTTGGGGATTTTACTAAATTTCTTGTTACATTCATTTTATTGTATCTTTAAATTTTATCTACCATAGCATCACTCCTTCCTCTTTTCTATGATTTGATTTTATATAATATAACTTAAAATAACCTTAAAAATTTGTGAATATTTCATGTTCTTTTTCTTAAGTTTTTATTAAGGAGTTTAGCTTTGATTTTTAAAATATAAAATTTTAAAGACATTATAATCATTTAAAAAAAATTTATAAATTAATTTATCTTAATTAATTTATTCCGCTATTTTTTTCCTTTTGTAAATATGTCTTGTTGGTATATTTTTATATAAATTTATTATATTTTCTAAATCTTGTGAAAATTCTTTTAATATAACAATTTTTATACTAACATCTTTTCCTTTACAATAGCTATCTAAACTTTCTTTTAGATTAACTATGAATTCATATTCTGGTTCTAATTCTCTTCTATGCTTCTTTACTCTATCTAAAAGCATTTCTTTAATTTTCATTATATCCTCATTGCTTGCACAAGTAATTCTTTGCATCATTTGATTGATATCATAGTAATTTAAAATTGGTTTATCCATATATTCTGTAGTAAATTTCTCATAAAACTGTTCCATTTTCATAGGAATATATTTAAATATTTCTTCTGCTTTTTCTTTGTTCATCTTTATTTTTAATTCTTTATTTAACTGATGGAAATGTTTTAATACATCATTCATATCTTCACCAATATCAATTCCTATTCTTGAAAGCTCTTCATCTATATTATCACAATATTCAGATTTTTCAGACACTTTATCCATTCCATTTATAAAAATTTCTTTTACTTCTTTAGGTTTATATTTAATCAAATTTTTTCTGGCAAAATAACTAAAATATGCAAACAATTTTACAAGTTCAATTAACTCTAAATCACCATTTTTAACATTAGAAATAACCTCTTCAATAATTTCAGGAAATTGTGTATCTGAAATTTTCCAATATTCCTCTGTAAGTAGTCTTTTATATCCTGGTAATTTTTCTGTATCTATTGTTTGAATTATCATTTCCATATCTTTTCTAAAAGCTTTCAAATCAAAAATTCTTGTTCTTACATATATTTCTATAAATTTGAAAAATCTATATTCAGATTTAAAATTAAAATAATAATTATTATCAAATTCTTTAATATAGAATTGTCTATTATCCATCAAAACTCTTGAAGAAACTAATATTGATTTATATTCTTCATTTGAATTTATGTTTATAAATTTATCTTTAGTAATTTTTCCTGCTTTAATTTCAAAAGAAACAGCTATTGTAAAAATTAACATAGTTTGAAGTACTCTCAAGTTCGTATTTGGATAAAAATCATTTACTGTTTCAAAGATTTTTTGAAAATCATTTAAAGCATGTTTTAATATTCTTAAATTTCTCGTTCCAGATTTTATAAAAGTATTAGTAATTAAATTTGTATGTTCTCTTAAAAACCTTATTAAATCATCATTTTTTTCATATCTCATTAATAAGCCATTAATTATATAATTAAATTTAGGAGCATATTCAAAAGTTTCTCCTATTAATTTTTCTTTTATTCTTTCATAATCATTTGCTTTATCAAAAACATATTCAATCTTTTCGCTTATCTTTTCAACCATTGGCTTATCTGCTTTTAAAAGTGTTCCTTCTTTATCTAGAAGATATGTTGCTATAAAAGTTTTAAGTTCAAGATTTGTACTTTTTAGTTTTGTTGCAAGCTCTTTTTCATTACAAATAATAATTGTTTTTATATGATCATGTTCTACGAAATTATTTATATATCCTAAAATATCAATAACATCTACATTTGCCCTTTCTAAATCGTCAAAACATAAAACTTTGTCATCAGTTGAGAAGAATTTAGTATAATCTAGTTTTTCTCCATTTTGATTCATGCCAAAAAAATGTGCCATATCTAAGCCTGTTTTAGCATATTCAGGTATAGAAGAAATGTTATCATTTTCGCTCATATATCTCTTTACATTTTTATTACCATAAGCTTGAGTTGTTTCAATAAATATCTTTTTACTTATATCTTCCAAATTTGATATACCATATAAAGACATATATATAGTTGTATATTTTTTACCATTAAATCTAAGTGAATCAATTTTATTTCTTATTTTATGATTCCAAAAATAAGTTTTTCCACTTCCCCATTCACCATTAATCATAATAGCATAATCTGTATAATCAGCTCTTACATAATCTAATATACTTTCAACTAAATCTTCCATTTTCTCCTCCTAATTTTTTGCTATAATTAAAACTAAAATTTCTTTTGCTCCTGCTTCTTTTAATTTTGATGAAATTTCATTTACAGTAGCTCCTGTTGTGTAAATATCATCTAATAATATAATTTTCTTATTTCTAATATTTATATTATTATTAACAAAATAAACATCTTTTATATTTGTTTTTCTATTTTCTTTATTAAGTGTACTTTGAGTCTTATTTCCTTTTAATTTAAATACTATATTTTTACCTTCCAAAATTTCCAATTCTTTAGATATAATTTGCGTTATTAATTCTGTTTGATTATATCCTCTTTTTATCTTCTTTTCTTTATCCATTGGAACTGAAATGATTATATCATATAATTTTAAAATTTCACTAGCTTTTTTATTTTTTAATATTTGTCTTGCAAAAAAATTTGATATATATGCTGCTCCATTAAATTTATATTTAATCATGTATTTTCTTACAATTCCTGTATATTCAAAACAATAAAACAATTTTTCCCAATAATATCTATTATCTCCATCCAAATAATATTTTTGTATGAAATTTTCTGCTTTTATATTTAAATTTAATTTATCTTTTATTAATTTCTGATTGTCTATAATATTAAATTTCTTATATCTATCAAATTTTTTCTCACATTTTTCACAAATATAATTTTTGTTTAATTTTCCACATATTATACAACTTGGTGGAAAAAATATATCTAATAAACTTTTTCCTTCAAAAAAGTTAAAAAAATTGAAGACAAACTTCATATTACTCCTTTCATTTGCCCCCAATTTTTTATTTATTATTGTACTTTTTTATAACTTATTAAATATTGCCATTAAATTTTCTGTATTATAATGTTTTTAATCTTTCATTAACATTTTCAAGCATTTTTTTATAATTAGCTAATTTTTCTTTTTCTTCATTTACCTTTTTTTCTGGTGCTTTATTAACAAAGCCTGGATTTGATAACATTTTTTCTCCTCTTAAAACTTCTGCCTCAAGTCTTGTTTTTTCTCCTTCTAATCTTTTTCTTTCTTCTTCTAAATCTACTAATTCTTCAAAAGGAAGATATGCTTTTATGTCATCCACAACTATTGATACAGCATTTTGTGGCACACAAGTTTCATCTTCAATTATCTCGATTTCACTTGCAAAACCTAGCTTAATTAAAAATTCTTTCGCAGATAATATATCTTTTTCTAAGCCATTTTTTACTATCAATAATTTAGATTTTTTAGAAGGATGAACATTCATTTGAGTTCTTATATTTCTTATCTCAACAATCAGTCTTTTTAGTTTTTCAACTATTTCTTCCTCTTTATCAAACACAAATTTTTCTCTTATATCTGGCCATTTTGCTACAATTAAATCTTCTGTTCCAAAACATATTAATTTTGAATAAATCTCTGAAGTTATAAAAGGCATAAATGGATGTAGCAATTTTAAAGAACTTCCAAATACATGATTTAATATATCACTTACTGCAATCTTTTCATTCTCATCTTCGCTATAAATTCTTGGTTTTACCATCTCAATATACCAATCACAAAATTCATTCCAAATAAAGCTATATATTTTGTCTAATGCTATTCCTAAATCATAATTATCTAAATTTTTGCTTACATCAGCTACTAATTTATCAAATTTATTTAATATCCATTTATCTTCAATTTTTAATAAATTTGAATTATACTCATGATTTTTTTCAAAAACTTCAAAGCAAAATTCTCTCACCTTATCATCATCTGCTAAGGAGTTTGTTATAAATTTAGCAGCATTCCATATTTTATTTGCAAAATTAGAAGCTTGTTCTAATTTTTCTGGCATAAATCTAATATCATTTCCCATAGTTGTTCCTGATAAAACAGAAAATCTTAGACTATCTGCACCATATTTATCAATTATATCTAATGGATCAATACCATTTCCTAAAGTTTTTGACATTTTTCTTCCTTGACTATCTCTTACAATTCCATGAACTAAAACATCTTTAAAAGGTACCTCGTTTGTAAATTCTAAACCTTGTGTCATCATTCTTGAAATCCAGAATGTTATAATGTCAAATCCAGTTACTAATGTCTGAGTTGGATAAAATTCTTTATAATCTTCTGACTCTGTATTTGGCCAACCAAGTGTTGAAAATGGCCATAGTGCAGAACTAAACCAAGTATCTAACGTATCTGGATCTTGATGTAACTTTGTACTTCCGCATTTTTCACATTTTTCTGGAGCTTTCTTAGATACATGAAAATGTCCACATTCATCACAATAATAAACAGGAATTCTATGACCCCACCATAATTGTCTTGATATACACCAGTCTTGAATATTATCTAGCCAATGAAAATATTGTTTTTCGTATCTTTGTGGAACAAAACGTGTTTCGCCATTTCTTACGCTATCTGCTGCTCTTTTTGCTAAATCTTTCATGCTTACAAACCATTGTTCAGAAATTTTAGGTTCTATTGTGCTTTTACATCTTTCACACTTTGCAACATTATGAGTATAATCTTCAGTTCTTACTAATGCTCCTATCTCTTTTAATTTTTCAACTATCTTTTCTCTTGCTTCTAATAAATCCATTCCTTCATATTCTGGAACTAAATTTCCCATTTTAAATTTATCATCAAAAACCTCAATTATCTCTAAATTGTGTCTTAAACCAGCTTGATAATCATTCATATCATGTGCTGGTGTTATTTTAACACAACCTGTTCCAAATTCCATTTCTACAAACTCATCTGCTATTATTGGAATTTCTTTATTCATAATAGGAAGAATACATGTTTTTCCAATTAAATTTTTGTATCTTTTATCAGATGGATGTACAGCAACAGCTGTATCTCCAAGCATTGTCTCTGGTCTTGTAGTTGCAACTTCTATATAATCATTTTCTGTTCCAGTAATTTTATATCTTATATGCCAAAGGTGAGAAGCTTCTTCTTTATACTCTACTTCTGCATCTGAAATTGATGTATTACAACTTGTACACCAATTTACCATTCTTTTTCCTTTATAAATTAAACCTTTTTCATATAATCTTATGAACTGTTCCAATACTGCATCAGACATACCTTCATCTAAAGTAAATCTATTTCTTGTCCAATCACAAGAACAGCCTAATTTTTTTTGTTGATTTTGAATAATTCCACCATATTCTTTTGTCCAATTCCAAGCCTCTTCCAAGAATTTTTCTCTACCCAAATCTTTTTTTGTTTTTCCCTCTTTTGCAAGTTTTTGAACAACTTTCATTTCTGTTGAAATAGCCGCATGATCTGAGCCAGGAAGCCATAATGTCCTGTATCCCCTCATTCTTTTATAACGAATTAGAACATCTTGAATAGTATCATCTAAAGCATGACCCATGTGTAATTTTCCTGTTACATTAGGTGGTGGCATCATTATACAATAACTCTCTTTCGTCTTGTCATCTGATGGTTTAAAATAATTTTTTTCCTCCCAGTTTTCATAAATTTTGTCTTCAAAATCTTTTGGATTAAACTTGTCGTTTAGTTTGTGATCTTTTTTCATGTTCTCTCCCCTTTCTTTAAAATTTGTATGCAATATTTAGCAAAAGTGTATAGAAAATTTAATTAACTTTCCTATATATAAAAAAATAAACCCTTAGGAAAACCTAAGGGCGATTTATTCATCACGGTACCACCTTAATTATTTATTAAAAAATAAATATCTCTAAAGTTTTTAACGTTACTTAAACGGATATACTTAAAGTTATTTTCGGTATATCAACTAAAAAAGCTACCTTCAGTAAAATTTTCTATAAGAAGCTCACAGCGCATTCACTTCTTTTCTCTTTCTAGTTTACTTTTACTTACTCCTCTTTTTTATTGTTTTTAAAATATGATATGTAATATATTAACATAAATATTTTCTAAAAGCAAGCATTATAAAATATTTTTCTAATTTTTTATCTATTTTTATTGTTGTAAATCTTCTTCAGCAACATTATTTATATTTTCAACAGTTTTTTCAATAACTTCCATAGGATAAAAAATCATTTTATAATATTTTCTAATTAAATTTTCATTTAAACCATCTGAAAAAGTAGGTGGCTCAAACATCTGTCCACATCTAAATCTAAAAAATATTAAATTATCTTGAATTTTTACTTCAAATGGTCTATCACTTATATTTATAATATCTATATATTTTTCTATTAAATCTGATGTAAATATACGCATTGCTGTAACTTTATCTTGAGTAAACAAATCATAATATTTTTCAAATTCTGCTGAATCGACTTCTATTCTATTATTACTAAATCTTTTTATATTAAAATTTGTTGCAACTTTTATTTCTGATTGAACATTTTTATTCAATCTTACAATACCATACATTCCTCTAAAAGTTTCCGTTCTTTCTTCTCTCCTATTGCCTTCAGAATCAACATATTCTTCTACATCGTAAGTTGCAACTTCTGCAATTTGAATTGGTTCACCATTTTTTAATCTTCCATAAATTCTATCTTCTGAAAAATAATCATCAACATTATTATCAAAATTAGAAATTCTATATTCCATTCTAGGAATTCCACCTGTTTGATCAAAATTTAATTTTTCATTATATTCTTTTATTAAACAATCAATTACTGTACCTTTATATATCTTTCTATATATTTTGGATGCTGTTGTCATTAAAAATATTATTAAACAAACAGATAGAGAAACTGTTAATGTTATAATATATTTTTCATCAGCAAATATATAAATACAAATATTTAATATGATAGCAATAATGGTAACAGTTAATAAAAATTTATTATTTTTATTTTTTACTTGTTTTAATCTTTCTTTACTATTTGAGCATACTTTCTCGTAAATTTCTTCAAAACTTTTCATTTTTTATCTCCAATTTGGCTTTACATTTTCTTTCTTATATTCTTCAATTTGGAATAAATCTTCTTCTTTAAATCCAAAGATTCCAGCAAAAAAGTTATTTGGGAAAGTGCTTATTGTCGTATTATAAAGTGTTACATCTCCATTATAAATTCTTCTTGCTGCTTGAAGTTGACTTTCCATTTTTTCCAAACTTCTTTGTAAATTCAAAAATTGTTCACTAGCTTTTAAATCTGGATTACTTTCACCAACTGCAAGTAAATTATTAAATTCATTATTTAATTCTTCTCCAAGTTTTAAATCTTTATTTTTGGCATTATTATATTGAGAGCGTAAATTAGTTATCTTACTTAATGTTTGCTCTTCATATTTAGTATAACCTTTTACACATTCTACTAAATTTGGAATTAAATCAAATCTTTGATTTAAATAAACTTCTATTCCTGATTTCGAATGTTTTATTTTATTTCTTAGTCTAATAAACGTATTAAATTCTATCATAATAAAAATTAAAATTAAAATCAATAAAATTGCCAATATATACATTTTCTTTCTCTCTTTCTCTAGATCCTATTTATTGTTAAAATCTGTATAATCAATTGAATTAATTATTTTTTGTATTAATTTTAGCTAATTCATTTGTACAGTTCCTATTATAGAATTTATATCTTCTATTTTATGTTTTTTCATATAATTTTCTATTCCAGCTATTGTTTTTATACTAACTTCTGGGTCAGCAAAATTTCCAGCTCCTATTGATACTGCTGTTGCTCCTGCTAGCATATACTCTATTGCATCATCACCATTTGTAATACCACCCATTCCTAAAACAGGAATATTAACAGCTTGTGCAATCTGATATACCTCTCTAACTCCAACAGCTTTTATTCCTGGTCCTGAATATCCTCCTGTATTATTAGCAAGAACTGGTCTTCTTTTATCTATATCTATTTTCATACCAAGTAATGTATTAATTCCTGAAATTCCATCTGCTCCTGCATCTTCTGCACCTTTTGCTGGTTCTGTTATATCTGTAACATTAGGAGTTAATTTTACTATTAAAGGTTTATCTGTTAATACTTTTCTTACTTTTGAAGTTACTTCTTTAACTCCTTCATATGAAGTTCCAAATGCTAAGCATCCTGCTTTAACATTTGGACAAGAAAGATTTAGTTCAACTCCATCTATATCTAAAGTATTTAAAATCTTACATAATTCAACATAATCTTCTATTGTACTTCCACATGCATTAACAATTATTTTTGTATCAAATTTTCTAAGCCATGGTAAATCATATTCTGCAAAATATTCAACACCTGGATTTTGAAGTCCTATACTATTTAACATTCCTCCCGGAACTTCACAAATTCTTGGTGGTGGATTTCCAGGTCTTAATTTTAAAGAAGTCCCTTTTGTAATAATTCCTCCTAATTTGTTTAAATCAATATACTCTGAATATTCTCTACCATATCCAAAAGTACCAGATGCAACTGTTACTGGGTTTTTCATTTTAATTCCACATAAATTTACTTCAGTTTTCATTTTCTCTCCTATCCGATAAAATTTATCTATATTTATTTTATAAAATTAATTATCAAAACCTGATGTTTATAATATTTATAGTTTTTTTTATGATTTGGTTTTTTAATTTTTTATAGCTTTTAATCTAACTGTTTATAATTAAAGTTATTATTAGTTTTACAAAAATTACTCTGTAATAATTAAAGAATCAAGTTTTACTTCTTGATTATTTAATTCTCCGCCTATAAATCTTACACTATAATTCAAAATCTTATCTTTTAAATTATTTTTTCTACAATCCAATACATATTCTCCCAGTTTATCTTTAGGTATAGTATATCTTATATATTTATCATATTCCATATATTGTATAGATTTTTTTGTTTTTTTATCTACTACTTCATATGGATTTATTCCTTCAGTATCAACTTCTATTTCTATTAAATAGTCATTATCTCCTATCGCAGTTAATCTATCAAACCCATAATACTGTGATATTAAAGCATTTACTGGCATGTGATAATCAAATTCTGGAAAGAAATTTGCTATATTAATCCAGTCATCTGCATGTATCCAATTTGCATACTCAAATTTGCTTACAAGCACATCTTTTTCTCCTCTTGCTAAAGCTTCTTGATATTCCGCAGTTATTTTATTTTTATAAGGAATTATATAATTTATTTGTCCAAGTGTACTTGGAGAAAATTTTCCAAAAACTATTAATGTAAAAACTATTGAAGCTACAGCTATTAAACAATTATATTTTTTAAATTTTTCAGAAATAATTGTAATATTTCTTGCAAAAACAATCATAAACATAACTTCATAAGCCAAAAATGCTCTAGGAGGAAAATATGATATAACAGCCATTGGTACTGTAGCTATTAAACTAGGTAATATAAAATATAAAAACTGTCTTTTTATTTCTAAATAATTTAATTTTTTAAAATTTTTATTTTGTTTTATAGCTTGAAAATTTTGCACAAAAAACGCTAATACCATACTTACTATTATTGATATAAGTACAAATCTATTATCTCTATAATTCTGCATAAATTCCCATGAAAAACTTTTATCTCCTGTTACTTGGCCCATTCTTGATAAATTTCCTGGTGCAAATATTGTAGCCAAAGCACCTAAGCAAAACATTACAAAAACTAAGCTTACAATTATTTTCTTATTTCTGTCGAATTTAAAGAATTTTTTTATATTAAATAAAATTAAACAAACTAGAAAAGCTCCTCCTACAAAAGCCACATTTTCATGTGAAAATCCCACTACAAATGCAAATAATGTTAAAGCAATTTTTGAAAGTATATTTAATTTTTTTATATCTTGAAAATAATTATAAAAATAATAAATAAATATTACTAAAAATGTACATGGCCATAAATAATTAAAACTTCCACTTATCCAAGCAAATTTTTCTCCAAACATCATACTAAAAGTTAAATATCCAAATACTCCAAGTAAACTTAGAAAACTTGACTTTTTATTTAAAACTTTTGTTATAAAAATAATAAATATAATAAATACTGTACTGTTTAGCAACTCATATACTATTGGCGGTAAATTTCTAAAAATACCTATAAACACATGTGGTATTATTCTCCCTGTCCAATTATTGTAAAAAAACTTTGCTGTTTGAATTGCATTTGAAATACTATCTACTCGTTGAGTATTATTAGTTCCTTGAACAAAAGTATAATTATAATCATCTGGACTTAATAATACTGAATGTGAAAGTAATAACATACTTATAAAAATAAGTAATATTAATCCAATCTTAGCTAAAACTTTAATTAAATTTACAAATTGCTCTTTTGTAATTTTTATCTTAAGAATATTAAATTCTTTTTTCATTCTTTATCTCCTAAATTTCCACATCTGCAGCGTTAAACACTGGTCCTTCTTTACATACATGTCCATATCTAGGCTCTTTTCCAGATATAACTTTAACTGCACATCCAAGACAAGCTCCAATTCCACATCCCATTCTTTCTTCCAAAGATATTTGACATGGAATATTATTTTCAATTGCATATTGTCTAACTGCTTTAAGCATTGGAAGTGGTCCGCAAGCAAAAATCATATCAACATGATGTTCTTCAATATCTTTTTTCATAAAGTCTATTGCAAAGCCTTTTTCTTTATAACTTCCGTCATCTGTTGTAACAACTAATTTATTTAATCCAATTTCTTCAAAATCTTTTTCACATGTAACTAAAGATTTATCTCTAAAACCTAAGTAAACATTTATATTTGCTTTTCCTTTTAATTCTTTTGCAAGTTCATATAATGGATAACAACCAATTCCTCCGCCTATTATAGCTACATTTTTATATTCTTGAACTTTAAAAATTCCAAAACCAAGAGGTCCCATAATATCAATTTGACTTCCGATTTCTTTTTTAGCTAAAAGTTCTGTTCCTCTTCCTTTTACTTGAAAAATAAATTCTACAATTTCCTCTTCTTTAGAAATATTATAAATACTTATAGGTCTTCTTAAAAATGGTTCTCCCACTTCTGAAACTTGTATCTCTAAAAATTGTCCTGCTTTTGCAGTGCTTGCAATTTCAGGTGCTTTAACTGAGAATTTATAAATTCCATCTACAAGCATTTTTTTAGCAACTAATTCACATTTTTGGGAGCTGGGCTGCTTTGTCTTGGGCTGGGTGTAGCCTCTCCTGTTCTGCTGCT
>DSLMC04102__coassemble_955_pt1 | contig 22103 bp, 19 predicted proteins | sample DSLMC04102__metabat2_low_PE_001 | metagenome-assembled genome bin DSLMC04102
TATTTTTAGTTTTATAATTGAAATAATCTTATCTTTTTCTTTATATAAATTTTCTCCAAATATATTTAGTTTTTTTTCAAATACTCCTGGAATAGTAAACTATTCTGTATATGCCTCAAAAATTTTATTTATAAGTAGTAGTTTATTTGGAATAAAAATTTTATTTCCTGTATATTTAATTCAAAATAATATGAAAAAAAAATCAGCAATTCTTGTTTTTTCAAAAATTGCCGTTTTGCTTATTTTTATCCTTATTGGATATAATCTATTTAACTTTAAAGGATTGCTATTTGCATTTCCAGTATCTGATTTAATTTTTTATATAATTTATATTATTGTATTTTTAAATATTATTAGATAATATATCTAGATTCGCCTCTAAAGCATCTCTTGTTGTAAGCCCTGCTTTTGCATTCATAATACTATTATCTTCTGCTATATAAATCATTGATGGAAACTCTGAAATATTATACTTTAATACACCTTCTTTATATAAATCATAATATATTTCCATAGAAATACTATTTTTTATTTCATCACTAACTTTTTCTGTAGTATTAATCATAAAAAAATTAATTTTATCTTTATATTTTTCATACATTTCATTTACTCTTTTTAACATCTCCACAGCGTCTTCTGTATCTTCATTCCAAAATAAAATCATTACTGGTTTATCTTTATAATTTGATAATCTTACTTCACTTCTATCTTCTCTATAAAATACAAAATCTGTATAATCCACATCTTCTAAATCTTTTGTTTTAGAAACTTCTTCTACTTCTATATTATTTTGACTATTTTCTTTTTTTGAATTGATTGAAAAAATTAAAAAAACTAATGCCAAACAAAATATAATAATACCAATTATTAAAATAATAACATTTTTTTTATTCACTTTCTATACTCCCTTCATTTGTGTTTTATTATATAAAATTTATATAATAATTTTTATCAGTCTGTTAAACCAATATTTTTTCATATTATTACATACAATCTTATATAATAAGTATTCTTATTTTTATAAATTTTATCAATAAAAATTTTATTTGTAAATAATACTGTTAAAATATTGTATTTTTAAATAAATTATGCTATATTGCTATATTATAGAGAAAGGAGGTTTTTATGGATTTAGAATTTTTTGAAAATAAAAAGAATGTTTTAAATAATGATTTTTCAAAAGAACTTGAAAAATCTATTTTAAAATCTAATATATCTTATTCCATAGATAGGTTTGAAGGAGAATACGCTATATGTGAAAATAGAGAAACTAAAGAATTTATTAATATAAAAAAAGATTTGCTTCCCAAAAATTGTAAATCTGGTGATATTATTACTTTAAAAAATGGAGAATATGTTTTAGATGTAGAAACTACACAAAAAGAAAAAGATGAAATAAAACACTTAGTAGATAATCTTTTTAAAAAAAAGAAATAACCTTTTTACTTCATCTTTAAACCTTATTTATTTCCATCTAAACTTATGTCTATTTTTCTAAGTTCTTGATTATTTCCATCACTAATAATTTGAATTGTTCCATCTAAATCTGTTCTGTAAATTTCTGTTCCTATTTTTTTCAATCTATCAATTATTTTTTCTTTTGGTAATCCATAAGAATTTTCTGCACCTACTGAAATTATTGCAATCTCTGGAGATACTTGATTTAAGAAATTTATTGAACTACTAGTATTTGAACCATGATGTCCTACCTTTAAAACATCTACATCATTCCACGTTCTTTCTTCTTCATTTTTAGTTTCAGCATCTCCCATAAATAAATATTTTTTATTTCCATAAGTTAGCTCTAATACTATTGAAGATTCATTTGCATTTTCAGGTTCGTCATTTCTTACACTCATTACTTCACAAATTATATTTGAAAGTTCTATTTTATCTCCGATAACAGTTTCATTAATGCTTAAATTTTTATTTGCAAGTGATTTTAACAAATTTTTATAATAACTAGAAGTAGTTTGTGTATTATAAGGTAAATAAAATTCTCCTATCTCAAAATTATCTATAATAAAACTCATTCCTCCAATATGATCTTCATGAACATGTGTACCTATAACATAATCCAATTTTGAAATTCCTAAAGTTTTTATCGCATTTACTATTTTTTCACCATCTTTTGTATTTCCCGCATCAATAAGCATAGTTTTATTATCATAAATAATTAATTCGCTATCTGCTTGTCCAACATCAAAAAATAATATATTTAGCTTTCCTTTTTCTATGGAAATATTTTTTGAGACACTTTCTACAATTTGTTCATCTATTTTCACTTTGGCTGCTGTAGAAATATTTGAATTTTCAACAGTCCTTATTTGATTTGCAAATTCACTATTTCCAACATAATCATCAATATATTTTAATACACCTGTTTTATCTGCTATAATAATAATTAAAATTAAAGCAGATAAAACAATTAACTCTTTTACTTTATTATTTTTCTTTTTTCTTCCCATTTTCTTCTCCTACATAATTATTTTAACAAAAAAAAATTTAGATAACAAGTTATCTAAATTTTTCTATAAATATTACACATCATAAAAATCAACATCTTCTGATTTTTTCTTTAAATATTCATCTTTATAAACTAAAGTCTTATCTTCAAAATCAAGTCTAGCAAATTCATATGGTGTAATGCCTCTTCTAGCTTTGAAGAAAGTAGAAAGTTTATCTGCATCAATCTTTTCAAATTCATAACTTTCAAATAATTTTCTCTTTCTTGACTTTTGTGGTAAATTATCAAAATAATCTTTATCTCTTTTTATTGCTTTTCGTATCTCTTCTGCTGGATTTAATCCTTGCTTATCAATATTTCTATATCTATATCCTAACCAAAATGGATACACTTTTCCCATTACATTTGAATTTTCTTTTACTGTTTCTATATCTAAATAACTTCTCCCAGTTAAACTACTATATATCTCTTTATCTGTTAAAAACTTAATAAATGCATGAAAGCTTTCTTTTTCATCTCTTGTCATTGATGGAGTATATGGAAGCATTGGTTGATGTACTGCTTGATGTGTTAAATAAGCAAGAATCTTACTTGGATTTCTTTCTCCTCTTTTTCCAAAAAATGAATAAGTTTTATTATCTGATACTGGACAGCTTCTATGTGTATCTATATTTGGATACATTACATATACATTTACTTTTCCAACATTTTTTGGTGTATAACTCCCTAATATTCCTTTGATATGTTTCATAATTCTTGATTCATTAGCTTTCCAAAGTCTCTCTATAGAATTTTTATATTCAATAGTTTCATCTAAAATAGGTTTTATCTCTGATGATCTATGTAAATTTTCTAAATCTTCTATAAAGCCATCCATTTCTAGTAATTCTTCATCTGAAATATCATATTCATATTTCATTCTAGATTTTAACATATCTTTATAAGATTCAGTTTCAGAAAGTGGTGAAAGTGGTACAATCCCACCAAAGAAATTTCCATTTTGATATATTAGCTTTCTATTTCCAAAAACTTCTTTATGTCTTCCCATAAATTTTATTATTGCTGGTGAAGATTCAATTATACCTTTTTCCTTATATAATTCTTTCTTTTGTTCATCATTTCTCGAAGCAAGTCTTCCTAGTATCTCCCCATTTAACATATTGTATACTATAGCATGTCTGTTTACTGAAAAACTCATATTAGATTGTGTTTGCGACATATATTCCTCCTATATATGTAATTACATTTATAGATTTTTAAAGTCTTTATGACCTTTTTTCATAAGTATATATTCTGGCATAATTTTGAGTTCAAAGTTTTTAGTGACACTCAACAAGTATATTTTATCACAAATTGTGAAGATAATAAATAGTTTTTTGTAATTTTTATGTGAAATTATGTATTTTTTTCAAAATTTTACAAATTATATTACTAAGAATTTCTAAAATTTATTTATTTTTATTAATTTTCCAAATAGTTTATATAATAAAAAATTTAAATAACTTTCTTACTTATATATAACAAAAATTAATATTCTAATAATTATAAAACAAAAAGGAGATTTTTAAAGTGTTATCAATATTTTCTATATCACTAAATGACTTTTTTAAAATATTTATCCTATCCGTAACTTCAGAATTATTTCTATTTGTACTTGCTAAATTTATGGGAAATAAAGAAATGTCTCAACTTAGTATGTTTGATTATATTATAGGAATTACAATAGGGTCTATTGCAGCAGAAATGGCTACCTCTTTAGAAAATAATTTTATGGAACCTTTAATTGCTATGACTGTTTACGCTTCAATTTCATTTCTTATCTCTATTTTCTGCAATAAATCTATAAAATTTAGAAGATTTATTTATGGTAATTCTTTAATATTATTAGATAATGGCGAGTTTTATCGAGAAAATTTTAAAATAGCCAAATTAGATTTAAATGAATTTTTACTTCAATGTAGAACAAATGGTTTTTTTAACATTAATGATATTCAAACTGCTATATTAGAATCAAATGGAAAAATAAGTTTTTTACCCAAATCTTCTAAAAAACCTGCAACTTTAGAAGATTTAAATATAAATCCTAATACTACTTCTGTTTTAACAAATGTTATATTAGATGGTCATGTGCTTTTAGAAAATCTAAATAAAACCGGAAATGATCTAGTTTGGTTAAATAAAGAAATTGCAAAACAAAAAATATCTGATATATCAGATATTTTTCTTGCAACTTGTGATAATAATAACAATCTTAGTATCTATACTAAAAAAAATATTTCAAATAACCGCGATTATTTTATATAAATTAAAGTTATTACAAATTTATTATACAAACTTTTGAATATAAATAATTAAAACTTATAAATTATATATTGTAGAAAACTAAACTGCTAATATATATAAAATAACTTATAAGATATATATAACCCGAAACTCTTTCAATCTTATATTTTTCTCCAATAAATGGAACTATAAATAAAAATATCATTCCTATTAAAAATATCATTAAATCTTTATTAAAACTTACCGAATATGGGATAGGATTTATTATAGCCATTATTCCAACTATTAATACAATGTTCAAAATGTTCGAGCCTATAATATTTCCTATAGCTAAGTCTATTTCTCCTTTATAGGTTGCCAAAGCAGAAGTTATTAATTCTGGTAAACTCGTACTAATTGCTACAATAGTTAAACTAATAACTCTTTCACTAATTCCTAATAATGTAGCAATTCTAGAAGCATTATCTACAACAAAATCCCCTCCAAACTTTAATAAAATAATCCCTATCATTATGAGTAAAAAAGATTTACTAAGTTTTATATCCTTATTTTTATTTTTTTCCATTTCTGAATTATTAATATTTTTAGATATAAAAATATTGTAAATAGTAAATAATACACAAAATACTATAAAAATTATTCCTTCAAGTTCAGTTATTAAATGATAATCTCCATTATTTCCAAAAATATACAATAATGCAGTTAAAAATATTACAAAAGGAATTTCTATTTTTACAGTTTGTTTTTTAAATAAAAGTGGTTTTATTATAGCACAAACTCCTAATATAAAAAATAAGTTAGAAATATTACTTCCTAAAATATTACCTATTGCAAAATCTGACTGATTTTTTAAAGCAGATGTTACACTAATTATTAATTCTGGCATAGAAGTTCCAATAGAAACAATAGTAAGCCCTATTATTATCTCTTTTACATTAAATTTTCTAGCAATTCTACTAGATCCATCTACTAATAAATCAGCTCCTTTGACTAATAGAAAAAATCCTACAATTATAAAAATTATGTTTAAAATCATTTTTTACCTCAAATTTGCATTGTTAAAATAAAATTTTATTATTTAATATTATCTCCTAAATTTTACTTATAATACTTTATTTTAATCTTTAATTATGATTAAATATTTTTTAAAGAATTAGATATAATAAATAATGTTATTTAAAAGGAGAAAATATGGATTACTCAATTATAATTAGACCTCTAATTGGTGCAGGAATAGGCTATCTAACCAATTGGATTGCGGTAAAAATGATGTTTAGACCACTAAAACCAATAACAATAGGTAAATATACTTTGCCTTTTACACCTGGAATAATTCCTAAAAATAAAGCACGTTTAGCAGAAGCCATTGGTAATTCTATAAGTACTAATCTTTTGACAGAAGATACTTTAAAGAAAACTTTACTATCAAAAGAAATGAAAGAAAATTTAAAACTAAAAATTTCAAATATTCTTTCTCATGCAGAAACTGAAACTTCTATAAATCTAAAAGACTATATAGAATCTTATATTGGAAGTGTAAATTATAATAAAAATTTTGAAAAACTAGCCAATCATATAGCTTTCAGTATTTATGAAACTATTATATCTTATGATTTAGGTAATTTGATAACTCAAAAACTTGAGGTAGCAGCTAAAGAAAAAATAAAAGGTTCTGCTTTAAGTATTTTTGGAGGAAAAGCACTTATATCTTCAATATCAGAAGATGCTAGTTTTAAAATAAATGAATATATAGAAACAGAAGGTGAAAATTTAATACATGAAATGGTAACTAAAGAATTAAATAAATATGCTTCATATACTACTTCTGATATTTACAATTCTATAGAATCTTCTAATATAAGTATTCAAAATCTAGTGATAAATATCTATGAAGATTTTATTATAAAAACTATGCCTTCTATTTTGAATTCAATAAATATTTCAAATATTGTAAAAAATAAAATAAATTCAATGGAAGTTTTAGAACTTGAAAATCTAATTTTACAAATAATGAAAAAAGAATTAAATGCATTAATAAATTTAGGAGCTTTGATAGGTTTTATTTTAGGATTGGTTAATTTGTTATTTTAATATAAATTTAATACATTTTTTTAGTAAAATATATTTATACATTTTACTAATAATATCTAAAAAATATTTTTGTAAAAATGATTGACACCGCATAAAAAAAGGATTATACTTCTAATCTAGAGGTAAAAATTATGAATACATTAAGTGAAAATAGTAACATATTAAATTCAAAAAATTTATTAGATAAGAAATTTGACATCTATAAAAAACATAGTATCACAGAAATACGTTCTGGTATATCAAGATTTCAAACTTTTTTATTATCTATGCATGATATGGCTTTTGTCGCATCTTTAGCAGATACTAGCATTGTGCTTCCTGCACCAATAAAGTATGCTAAATTAGGAATGCATACTGATATATCAGAAAAACGTTATCAAGAAAATAGATTATTTACTGTGAATAATTTTGAAAAAAATATAACTGCATATAATAAATTATCTTCAAGATATACTTCTAGATATGAATTATTCTCTAAAATCAGAGAAGTTTATCCTGAATTTGGTCAAAATATGAATAAAAAAATATCTTCTGATGATTTTCAACTATATTCTCAAGTTTTAAGAAATTTTAAAAAGGTTACATCATCAACTATGGAATATACTGATACATTACCTGCTTCAGATGTTTTATTAAATCAACAAGACAAAATAGCAGAAGTGGTTGATTCAATAGATTTTACTAGAGCTTGTGAAATTGAAGACAAATTTATGATTTCTGAACTAGATACATTTTTTAAAAACCTTTCAAGCATGCCATCAGAAGTTAAACACAGTTTTCAAAAACACAATATTCTAATGCCTGATGGAAAAAAATCAAGTTATTTAGAACTTGCCAAAAAAGTAAAAAATGATAGATTAAAAAGAATAGAAAAATATGGGAAAATATATAAAATTTATAATAAATTAAAAGAACATCCTTATATAAGAATTGAATATGATGATAAAGAAACAAGATAATCTTTAAATTTATTGCACTTCATTCAATTCATTATATTTTTGAAACTTTAATATAAAAATATATATTTATTTTAAAACTTAATTTTAAACAATAAAATTTGTATACAATTTAATCAAAATCTTTATGTAGTAAGAAATTAAAAAAATTCATATAATACAAATTAAAACTCTATTTTTTTAAAATAGAGTTTTAATTTTATTTTTTATCTTATTATATTATTTATTATTTAATACTTTTCTTATATTATTCATATTTTCACTTAATATTTTACAACTATTATCTAATTTTTCTTTATTTTGTTTATTAAGTTCTAGCTCTAATAATTCTCTTGCTCCGTTACTATTTATTATTGCAGGTACACCAACATAAATATCTTTATGTCCATATTCACCATTTAAATAAGCAGATACAGTTAAAATCTCATTTGTATCATTCATTATGTTTTTAACTATTCTTGCTAGGCCTAAACCAATTCCGTAATAAGTTGCTTTTTTTCTATTAATTATTTCATAAGCTGCATCTCTAACTTCAACATATATTTTGTCTAAATCAGATAATTCTTTTCCTGCATCTGCTAAAATATCTGTTATTTTTTTGCAGCCAACATAAGCATGTTCCCATGGAACAAAAGAAGAATCACCATGTTCTCCCATTATATATGCATGAACATTTTTGTTGGAAACATTTAAATATTCTCCAACCATATATCTTAATCTTGCTGTATCTAAAGCTGTTCCTGATCCTATTACTCTACCTGTTGGAAATTTAGAAACTTCTTGTACTACTTTTGTCATTAAATCTACTGGATTTGAAGCAACTAAAAAAATTCCTTTGAAACCATTATTTACTACTTGAATTGTAATATCCTTCATTATTTTTGCATTTGCTTCAGACAATTCTAATCTTGTTTGACCTGGTTTTTGATTTAATCCTGCTGTAATTACCACAATATCTGCGTCTTCACATTCATCATAATCACCAGCTTTTATTTTCATATGGCTTGATGAACAAGGTAATCCATGAGCTAAATCCATGGCTTCGCCTATAGCTTTATCTTTTAAAACATCTATTAATACTAATTCATTAACACCACTTGATGTTCCTTGACTTAAAATAGCATATGCCATGCTCATACCAACAAAACCTGTTCCAACTAATACTACTTTTCTTTTTCCTATCATACAAAACACTCCTCTTTAAAACTTATTATTTGCTCTCAATGTATGATTATAATACTTTTTTATTGATTTTTCAAGTATTACAAAATAATTTAATCTTTTTCTTCTTCTAACATATTCCATAACATACCTTCTTTTAAAGTATTACTATCTACTCCTAATACATCTAGCAATTTATAAGCAAATAAAAAAGTTGTTGCAGGTCCTCTACTTGTTATTAAATTATTATCTACAACTACTAATTCTTCAAGATAATTTGATTGTTCTAAAAGACTTTCAAAATTTTCTCCTGGATAAGAAGTTATATATCTATCTTTTTCAATGCCAGCTTTACTTAAAACCATAGCAGGTGAAGCACATATTGCTGCAATATATTTATCAGTTCTTTTATCAAATTCTTTTATTGTTTCTATTAATAATTCACATTCAGATAAATATTCTGCCCCTGGAAGTCCACCTGGACAAACTATCATATCATAATTTTTGATGTCCTCACTTATTATTTTATCTGATTGTATTTTAATGCCATGAGCTCCAGTAACAGTTTCTTTTTGAATACTTACAATATCACAAGTTACTCCTGCTCTTCTTAAGATGTCAACAGTTCCTAATGCTTCAATTTCCTCAAATCCATCTGCAAACATAACAGCTATTTTTTTCATAAACTTAATTGTATGATTAACAATCATACTCTCCTTTCTTTTTTTATTCATTTTATCAGAATAAAATGAATAATTTCAATAATTACATAATAAAAAATTAAACTTAAAATAAAAAAGAACCAATTGTTAGACAATAAATTTAACAATTGGCTTATTCTTATTAATAACATTTTTTTATTTTTCATTTAATTCATTTTTTTCATTTCTTCATGTCTTTTAATTTTTGCAGTTGTTGTTTTAATAAAATCTTCTTTAGTAGTTACTAAATTTTTTATATATTTATATGTTGGCATTGTACGATTAATTTGCTTTATTTGTTCCCATAAGATTTCATAAATTTTTTCTTCATCAATATCAGAATATTTCTCTTTTATATATTCTTCATCATATTGAACTTTTACAGATAATACTACATCATCATCTTTAGGTTTGCCAAAAACCATACAATCTTTTACAAGTGGTAATTTATTTACAAGCATTTCTAATTCTTCAGGATATATATTTTTTCCATTTTTAAGTACTATAACATTTTTCTTTCTACCTGTAATAAAAATAAAACCTTCCTTATCTATATATGCTAAATCTCCTGTTAATAACCATCCATCTTTAAATGTAGCATTTGTTGCTTCTTCATCATCATAATATCCAAGCATAACATTAGGCCCTTTAACAGCAAGTTCTCCTATTCCTTCTTCGTTTTTATCAAATATCTTAACTTCCACACCTTTTAAAGGAAATCCTATAGAACCTTTTTTACCATATTTAAAATTTTCAGCAGCCACTACTGGTGATGCCTCTGTTAATCCATATCCTTGAATAACATGAATTCCAAGCTCATTAAAAGCTTGCCAAACATCTTTGTCAAGTCCAGCAGCACCACTAATAATTAATCTCAATTTTCCTCCTAATTGATCTATTATTTGTTTAAAAATTCTTCTTTTAAGTTTAGGAAAAATATTGGTTACTTTTCTAGCTATTTTTATTAATTTAGTTTTTCCTTGTTTTTGAACTTCTTTTTCAATTTTTCCATACATGGCTTCAATTAAAAGAGGAACACCTATAAATACTGATACTCCATATTCTTTAAGATTTTGAGCTATATATCTTAATCCATCTGGAAAAGCTGTTGCAGCACCATAACTTAAAATAAATAAAATCCCAGTTGAACCAAAAGTATGATGTAATGGTAAAAATGCAAGATTTACATCTGTTTCCCTGAAGTCTTCTGTAGCATGCATTGCAGATATATTAGCAGCTATATTCCTATGTGAAAGCATAACAATCTTTGATACAGCACTTGTTCCTGAAGTAAAACATAATACACTTAATTTATCAGAATCTATTTTAGCATTTTCAAAATCGTTTTTACCTTCAGAACGTAATTTCTTACCTTTTTCAATAATACTTTGTAATGACTTAAAATCTTCATTATTTTCCATACAAATATATTCTTTTATTTGTGTTTTTCCTTGAGCTCTAATATTAGAAATTATATCTGCCATTGCATTATCAAATATTATTGCATCTGCTTCGCTTCTTAATATGCTATTTTCAATTTCAATAGGAGTTAATCCTTTATCTAAAGGAACAGCAACCATATTTCCAAGTAAAATTGATATATAGCTTAAAGCCCATTCATATCTATTCTTAGAAATTATTGCTATCTTTTTATCTTTCATTCCTAAATTATATAAACCTGTTCCTAAATTATTTACATCTTCCAATAATTCAGTAAAAGTTATATTTTTATATTTTATATCTTTTTCTTTTTTCTCTTTTACTATAAATGCTGTATTTTTAGGATATTTTTTTACAACATCATAGATAATTTCTTTTATATTATTAAAATCAGGATAATCAAAAAAATACTCGTCTTTTTTCATATTAATTACCTCTTTATCTAGTTTTCAAAACTATTATATATCATCTATATATTAAAGTCAATTAATTTGACTAATTAGTATAAGAAGTAAATAAATCTTACTAATATTTATAATATGTTTTTTTCATATAAATATTTATTAATTTTTTTTTAAATCTAAAAAATACACTATAAAATATTTTATATATAATAGAAATGCAAAATTATTTTTGATAAACTATTTATATAATATGACTTCCTATTATATAAAAAAGATTTAAGAAAACTCTTAAATCTTTGCTATATATTTATTAAATTATTATGTCTTTTTTTATTAATATAACTAACTCAAATTTATCTATTATTGATTTCTTTTTATTTTAGCAATCTCTGTTGCAATATATTTGCTATGACTAGAACCCATTGCCATAAATAATGCTGTATCTCCAAAAAGTTCATCTTCACTTGCATTTTTTCTACTGAATTTTTTTCCTATTGCAAGTACTGTATTAAATGTTGAATCATATAAATCACTAAAAAAGTTTAATGTTTCTTCTATAGATGTTCTTTCAACTCTAATTTCTATTAGATCTTTTATATCTGAAATTGGTAATGCTTGTTTTAAACTACAAATTATTATTAAATATGCAATGTGTTCTCTTGAATATTTCTTTTTAATAGGTGCTGGCATCATCCCCAATTTTACATAATTATTAATCATGGAATGTGTTACAATTGTAGTATTATCATCTGTTTTATGAAAAGATAAATATTTATCCATTAAAGCTATTACTTGATCCATATACAAATCTATTTCTGGTAATTCATCCCAATATGGTAATTTGTGTTTTACTATTTTAAAATAATCTTCAAAATTTTTCATAGTAGTTTTTTCTGACATTAAAACCCCTCTTTCACTTTAACTATACAATAATATAATACCACAAATTACTTGTAATTTCAATATTTCATTAATGTATTACATTTGCAAGAATTCCAAAAGATAAAATCATCATTGTTATAATTGCCATAATCACTCCTAAAAAGACAGATATAAACATTTTCTTTTTCTCCATTCCTAAAACTGACGCTATTAAAGAACCAGTCCATGCTCCTGTACCTGGTGTTGTTCTCTCCTTAATTTTTCTTCTTACAGAAATATATATTAACTTATAAAAAAAATTTCAAGTACTATTATATATGTATAATTTTTTAATACTATATTAACTTTTTCAATAAAAGCATTTATAAAAAAACTATAAAATATTAATTAATATTTTATAGTTTAGAATTTTTTATCTATTAGTTTCCGGCATTTCTGATAAATTAGGCATTTCTCCTCCACTCACCGGATTTTCAAAATTACTTGTCATTTCTCTTCCTCCAGGAGCATTTCCATTAAAATTCATATTAAAACCATTTCTAGAATTTTCAGAGCTTTCTGTCATTTGTATAGTTGTTCCTTCACTAATTCCTGATTTTATTTCTGTATAGGCATCATTAGAAATTCCTGTTTCTACAGATACATTAGACGTACTGCCATCTGAGTTAACTACTATAACATATTTTCCTTCATCAGATGTTTGAATTGCTTCTACAGGAACTGCAACTACATTTTCAGCTCTTTCAATTATAATCTCACAGGTTGCTGACATACCTAGCTTTAAGTTTCCATCATTTTTTATAGAAGCAATTGCAGTAAAAGTACTTCCTCCTGTATTATGTGTTCCAATAGCATTTATCTTACTAATATTTCCTGTATATTCTTTTGTTTCATCATAATTTACAACGATACTAACTTCTTGACCAGAAGAAATTTTACCTATTTTGTCTTCTCCAATATTAATTTCCATATATAAATCTTCAACAGAAGAAATTTGAATGTAATTATCAGAAGTGCAAATATCTTTTGCATTTGGTACAGAATATTCTGTTATTATACAATCATACGGAGCTGTTATATAAGTTCCATTTGTATACTCTAACAAATTATCTCCTTTTTTTATATACTCATTTTCTTCTGCACACATTGTTAAATAATAATAATTAGTATTCAAAGATATTTTTTCTGTTTTAGCTGATTGAACTTCTCCTGGAGCGGTAAGTGTTGTAATAATAGTTTGATTAGAAACTTCTACTGTCTCTTCTGTAGTTTCTACTATGTTATCTTCACTTGCATTAGAAGATTTTCCAAATAATAATATTATTAAAAAACTTATTAGTATAATAAAAAATATTATTATTTTTTTCTTATCTATTTTCATATATGTATCCCTTTCAGTTTTTTATTTTTAAATACCTTATTAGAAATAATCTTATAACTAATAAGGTATTTATCTTATTCTGCTATAGAGTTGGTTTCTGTTATATTTGTTTCTTCAACTCTATCTTGTGGTACAATATTTTCATCTTCTGGTCTTTTCATATCTTTCATTTGTTCCATATCTAGTCTTTGTCTATCCATATCTGGTCTAAAATTTTTTGAGAATACCAAAAATATTCCTGCTGTTATAACTGCACCAATTAATATTCCAAGTATTAAATATAGTAATTTGTCTTTCATCTTTCCTCCCTTTCTTTATGTTTTCACATAAAATCTTTTTCTAAAGGAATTATAAAAAATAATTCTTAAAAAAAATTAAATTTTAAAAAAATTTTTAAATAAAAAGAGACTACAAAAATATGAAGTGAAACCATACCTGGCTCACTTCAATGTAATCTCTTCTTTATTATACATTTAAAATTTCTATATTTTTTCTAAAATTTACTAATCTCAAAATCTTCTTCTATTTATAACATAAGTACTTCCTAAAATTGTTTTTGCTTGATGTTTTATTTGTCCTGCTACTTCTCCAATTTCAAGTGTAGTTTTATATATTTTTGAATCTACCTCTAATACTGCTATTGATATTGAAGTAAGTGGAAATTGCTCAATAATACCTCTTCTATTTGCAACTTCAACATATCCCCTTTCAACATCAACTTCATTATAAAAATCCACAGCATATTTATCAAATTCTGCTATTATATTTTGACATACTTTATCATAATCTGTTGGACCTATAATTGCAACAAAATCATCCCCTCCAATATGCCCTAAAAAATTATCGCTATTTGGAATTTGATGAACATGTTTTGAAATTGTTCTTGCAGTAAATTTTATAATTTCATCTCCATTAGAAAATCCATATACATCATTGTATGCTTTAAAATTGTCTAAATCAAAATAAAGAATAGCAAATTTTTCTTTATTTAATAATCTTTTTTTCATTTCTGCTTGTATTTGGACATTTCCTGGTAGTCCTGTTAATGGACTTATTCTTCTATTTTTAGTTAACAAACCAACTACATTTTTTATAGTATAGTAAAAATATTCATCATCTATTGGTTTTTTTATATAATACTCAACATCAGTTTTCAAGACATCTATTCTATGTTGTCTATCTATATTAGAGCTAGCTACAATTATAGGTGTTATACTATTATCTTCATTTGCCCTTATACTCTTGCAAAATTCAACTATATTTACATCTGTTGTATCTTCATCAATAATTATTAGTGCAGGTATATTTCTAAGTGCTATTTCTATCTCAGAAGTCTTTATTGTCTTAAAGTTATACTCATCTAATTCTCTTTTAAAACTTTCTTTTAGCTTTGTAATCAGCTCATTTTGATTATCAATTATATAAATTTCTTGAACCATATTTACTCCCACTACTATTTAGTAAATTCTTTTTCATCTACTTTTTCTACATCATTTTTTGAAATAACTGTTACTTTTATTTTTGTCACATCATCTGTTAATTCAATCGGATCTAAAACTACTTCTTTTGAATCTTCAGGCAATGCTGACATATCTACTGTAAATTCTCCTCCATTTATATTTAAGTTCATTTCTTTTATTCCACTTTCTGTTTTAGCAGATATTGTTACTTTGCTTGGATCATCTTCCAATTGCTCCATAGAAATTTCTATATTTTCTGTTTGAACTTCTTCACTTTGTATTTCTTCTTCAGCAACTTTTTCTGTACCATCAACACTTATTGCAGTTACTACCAATTTATTTGATGGTTCTGAAAATTCAATAGGAGCTGTTACATCTTTTGGATTTTCTTCTGGTAATGCAGACATATCAACTTCAAAATTTTCTCCATTTAAATTAATCTTTATTTCTTTTATTCCGTTTTCATGTGAACAGTGTATTTCTGCTGATTTTTTATCTTCTGCTACATTTATTGTTATTTCTGGATTTGTTAATCCTGTATAACTTTCCATTTTATTTGATGAATTATTTGCTTTATCAACAGCAACAACTGTAAGGTCATTTTTTCCTTTTAATATTTCTATTTCTTCTACAATTTCTTTTTGTCCTTCTTCTGTTGCTTCAACTCTTACTTCTTCCTCTTCATTCCATCTATATGTAATAAAACTAATTTCAGTTTCATCTGTAGCTGTTATTTTTAGTTTACTTTCAGGAGTTACTTCTAAAGTAATTTCTGGATATGTACTATCTACTCCTGTTTCTGAAGTAAAGGTGCCTTGATATGTTGATTCAACCCCATCTATGTCTATAACTTTTACATCTAAAACATGTTCTCCAGATAAAAGTGGTACTTTCACTTCCATTGTTGACTCACCATTTCCTGTGTTAGTAACTTCTTTGTCTGTATCCCATTTGTAAGTTAATTTATTAATCGCTTTGTCATGACTTACTTTTATTATAATTTCTGTATCTGTTTGCTCTACATCAATTTTAGCCTCAGTTGGAGCAGCAGTTTTTTCTGTTTCGGCCTCTTTATTTTTTGTTAAGTTATATATTCCACTGCCTAATAAACATAGGGCAAATATTATTAAAATTACAGCAAATACTCTAACAATTTTATCAGAGTTTGATGAATTACCACTTGAACTTTTATTTGGGTTATAATCTAATATTTGGTTCATTTGTTTAAACACCTCACCTAATTTACTTCATGCTAAATTATATCATATAGCATTTTTGTTGTAAACACAATTATTTACCTTTTTATACAATTTTATCCATCATATATTGGTATATCTTTCAAAAAATAATGAACCCATTTTAGGGTTCATTATTCTTATTTATCATATTAAATTAAAACATATTTTTTAATTAATACAATTCCTGTTGTAAGTATTGCAAGTACAATTGTTGTTAATCCTATATAAGTTGGTGCTTTACCTGTTGAAATACTTAACATTACCTCTGCATTATCAATATCATCTTCTGTTTCAACTCTATTATTAGGTGTTGAATCTATATCTGGTGTATCACTATCATTGTCATCTTTACTAATTTCAGCAATATTATTTTTTATTCCCATATTATTTTCATCATTTATCCATTTTAGTACAACTTGTACTGAGGCTGTTTGACCTGGTTCTAAACGAGTATTTGCTAATGCATTTGTTGTAATAACATTTGATGAAGCTTGCGTCCATTGACTATTTTCTTCTGGAATAAATTCTAACCCTTCTGGGATATAATCTGTTACTTCTGTAGCATATCCTGCTATTTCGCCTTCATTTTTTACAGTTATATTATAAACAAATTTTACTGTTGTAGAATTTAATTTTTTTCTATGAATTTCAACTTTTTGTAACCCATCAGTTGAAGCTACGGAAATTTCTCTTGTTGTTCCATCTTCTGTTATAATTATTTTAACTAAATCTTTTTGTAATGCTAAATCAAAATATTTAACATATACTTTTTCCTGATCTATATCATCTTCACCATCTTTATCATTTCCTGGTGTTGAATCTATATCTTCGATTGGATCTCCATTTTCATCAGCATCATCATATATTTCAGCTGTATTAATTATTATTCTTCCTTCATTTTCTTTTGCAATGCTTTCAACAACTTTAAACACTATTTGAACATCTTGGTATGATATGTCTTTTGCATCTCCATTTGAATCAAATGGTTTTAATAAACAATCTTCTCCTCTTGATTCTGATTTTTCTTTTGATAAATAATCTGTTTTTACCATTACAGCTTGACCTAAATCTGTTGTTTCATTTCCATTTTTGTCATATAAAACCCATCCATATTTTTTGTTTATTTCATTGTCTATAACAAATTCTAATCCCTTTGGTAAATCATCAGAAATTTCTTCTGCATATCCTGCTATATTTCCTTCATTATATACTCTTATTGTATAAGTAATTAAATTATTATTTTCTACTGCAAGTGGTTCTGAATTTCCAACTATTTGAACTTTACCATTTGAGTCTTTACTTACACTTGGTACTCTATCTTTAATTTCTGTATCATTTACTTTTGTAATAAATTTTTGTAAGCTTAAATCAAATTCTTTTTCAACTGTTGTTAAATCTTCATAGTCATTATCATCTTGATTCTCATCTTCTCCAGGATATTCATCAGGATTTACTGTATCTGGAGTTGAATCGATATCATCAATTGGATTTTTATCTTCATCTGAATCATCAACAATTTCAGCAATATTTTTAAAATTATTATTTGAAACTTTATCAGCTAAAACTATACATGTAACTTGTATATCTTTGTAACTTAATTCTGTCCCTGTTTCTTTATCAAAGCCTTGTATTAAATTCTTTTCATCTACATCAGTAGATTTTAATTTTGTTGATGTTAGTTTTACTTTTCCTGTAACAACATCTACATTATCTAAATTTTCAACATCTGTAAAATCTTCTACAGATAAATTTGCTTTTCCATTTTCTATTTCACTTAATTTTATTGTTTTAGAATCTTCAGGAATTGACCAGTAATTGTCAACATTTGTTCTATATCCAACTAAAAATCCTAACCCTTCTGGTAAATAGTCTGAAACTTGTTCAGCATATCCTGAAATTTCCCCTTCATTATATACTCTTATTGTATATGTTACTATATCTCCTTTTTCAACGACCATTGGAGTTTTAACAGTAGTATATTTTGCATCTGTACTTGTTCCATTTTTTAAATCTGTTACATCAACTACTGGTTCTCTACTTGTTTTTGGTGTATCTCCATTTACTTTTGTGATAAATTTTTGTAAGCTTAAATCAAAAACTTTTCCTTCGATTTCAACTTTTTCGAAATCATCATCATCTTCTCTTCCTTTGTAATAATAATCTTTATCTGTTAAATCATCCTTATTATCATTATGTCCTTTATAATTTGAAGAGTCATAGTCATTATTTATATAATCATTATTTAATGGAGTTGAATCTCTATCATCAATACCATCTTCAGCAATCTCTGCAACATTTGTTAAAACTGCTGAAGCCTTTGCTGTATCAGAAATTCTACATTCTATTTGAACATAAGCGCTATCTAATGTTTCATCATTTTCCTTGTCAAAGGCTTTAATTACTTTATCTTGTAAATAATTTGTAGTGTATTTAGTGTTGTTTTCTCCAGCTGTTTCAGATTTCACCCATCCATAAGTATTATTTATTTGGCTATCTTCAACATATTCTAATCCTTTTGGTAATGAGTCTACAATTACTGTTCCTTGAGCATCTATATCTGCTTCATTATAAACTCTTATTTCATAAATAATTGTATCTCCTGCTGAAACTTTAACTGGTGACTTTTGATGTTTATATTCTGCTGTAGTCGCTGTTCCATTTTTTAAGTTTGTAACATCAACAGTTGGTTGTCTACCAATATTTTCATCATTTACTTTTATAATATATTTTCTTAAAGCTAAATCTGCCTCGTCTCTATTAATTTCAAAATCTTTATTTTGAATATGAGGTGTTTCTTCTCTTGTTATTAAAACAACAGGTTGATAAACTTCAACACCTTCTTCATTTACTGTTTTATTTTCCCAAAGTGAAGCTTCTGATTCATAACTTGAATAAGAAAGTTTCAAAGAAATTTTTGTTATATCTTTATTGGTTTTTGGTAGATATATGTAATATTCTTGATTAAAAATTTCATTTATATTTTTATCTGTAAATACTTCCTCTCCATCTATTAATATACTATAAGCATCTCTTGAAATTTCTTCTCCATTTTGATCTAATAAAGAAATTTTGTATTCTGATTCAGGAGCTGTTCCTGATTTTACTTTAAAAGGTCCTGCTATATAGTATTCTTCATTAGTTTCAGCTACTGCTTCTATATCTTCTATTGCTGGATAAGTTACTGCAGTTTCAACTGCTTCTTTTGCTGATCTTATTAAATATTGATATAAGTGATTTGCCATATCTTGACGATATGATTCTCCAACTATATCTTTATAAGAACCATTTGTTTCAACAGTTTCATTATTTTCATTTAACTCAACTTTTGATAATTCAACAGCAGGTAATGTCTCAACATTAAATTTATCTGTATCATTGTTTGTAAAATACCAAATAGCATATTGTTGAACAACATCTATATCATCATCTGTCAACAAAGCTTTAACTGTTTCTAAATCATAATCTTCATAATCAGCAAAAGCTTTGGCTAAATAATCATCTTTTTGTTCTGGAGCTTGTTTTTCTAAAAACATATTATTAACAAGCCAAACTAAAGCTTTATAATTTGCTGTCCATTTTGCATTATCATCTGAATAAGCTGTGCTTAAATGTAAAGATTTTACATTTGAATCTGTTGAATCTTTAAAATCAGCTACATTAGTATATTCTAAACTATTGTATCCTTGGTTTGTTACTCCTGGAAAAGATTTATTTGCATTCAAACAATAGAAAGTATTTGAATAATCAACATCTCCCTTAGTAATAATTTTAAATATTCTTGTACCACCAATTCTATATCCATATGGTGTTTCATCATATAATTTTCTTTGTTCTTCTGTAAGAGTTCCGCTTGACTCTTCTCCTCCTTCGTGCATTACAAGAACTTGTAAATCTGCTTTAGTATCTTCATGTGTTAATGTTGCTGCAAGTACAGTTGATGTATATGGCATAATTAATACCATAACACATGCTAATACAAGAGCTATTTTTAAAACTTTCCTTTTCAACATAAAATCTACCTTCCTTAATACATTTTCACATAATTATATTATTATATAATATATTGTAACTCTAAAATAAAGTATGTCAACATATTTAGTATTGTCATATTTCATTTTGTCTTAGAGTTGTATGCTTTTCGCATTACATATCAATTATATTACAATTTTGTCTCAAAATCAATAGATTATGTTAATTTTTCAGCATTTTTCTAGGGTTTTCACACTTTGTTCACATTTTATTTTAATATTTAGAATAAATATTAAAAATTATCATACATTTTTTTAGGAGTGTAATAAAATGAAATTTCTAAAAAAGTTTTTAATTTTATTTTTTATTGTTCTTTTTTCTACATATTCTTTTGCTGATGATAATTTATTAGTAGACGATTTAGATACTTTTCAAATTTCTGAAACTGCAAATTCACTTACAGAAGAACCTAAAACCAATTCAAAAAATATTATAGTATTAGATAGAAAAACTTTATCAATTCTATATGAAAAATCTCCATATCAAAAAGTTCCAATGGCATCTACTACAAAAATTATGACTTGTATTATAGCTTTAGAAAATGCAAATTTAAATGATATTATTACTGTTTCAAAAAATGCTGCAAGTGTTCAAGGCTCAACTTTAGGACTTAGTACTAATATGAAAATATCTATGCAAGATCTATTGTATGGATTAATGCTAAGATCCGGAAACGATTGCGCTATTGCTATTGCAGAATATATAAGTGGATCTTTAGAGAATTTTGCAACTTTAATGAATCAAAAAGCCCAAGATTTAAAACTATTAAATACAAATTTTGTGACTCCTCACGGTCTTGATGATTCAAATCATTTTACTACAGCTTATGATTTAGCAATGCTTACTGATTATGCATTAAAGAATTCTAAGTTTCGTGAAATCGTTTCAACTAAAATTTGCACAATCTCACTAAATAATTCTCCTAGAACAATTTCAAACACTAATGAATTACTTGGAAATTTAGAAGGAGTTTATGGTGTAAAAACAGGTTTTACATTCGGTGCTGGAAGATGTTTAGTTTCATCTTGTAAAAGAGGAAATTTAGATATTATTGTAGTTGTTTTAGGAGCTGATACAAAAAAAATTAGAACACAAGATAGTTCTAATTTAATAAAATATGTATTTGGAACTTATAAATACGTAAATGTTCAAAATACAATAGAAAGTGCGTTTAATGATTATATACATTATTTTAATAAACATGTTATTCTTGAAAAAACAACTATTATTCCTAAATTAAAATTACAAAAATTGGATAATTATGACTTTCCACTAAAAACTAATAGTGATGTTAAACTTCATACTAAAATATACATGATAAATAAGTTCTCCCCTAATATTTTAACTAATTCTAAAGTTGGGACATTACAATTATATAATAATAATGAACTTTTGTGTAAAACAGACATTATTTTAGAAAATACTTTAAGTAAAAACTCTTGGAGTTACTATTTTCACAATATTTTGAAATCTCTAAGCAATTTTTAAATTAAACATTTTTTAATATCTTGTTTGTAATCTATTTAATAAAATACATTAATTTACAGTAAAATACAAGTAATTTATATTTTATTACTTGTATTTTTTATCATCTGATTTTATTTCAAAAC
>DSLMC04102__coassemble_1042_pt1 | contig 19102 bp, 20 predicted proteins | sample DSLMC04102__metabat2_low_PE_001 | metagenome-assembled genome bin DSLMC04102
GAAATAATCTATAAATTTGTTAATAATTCTAAAAAATAAATAAAAATCAGATATCAAAGAGTTAGGAAATAAATTTTAAAAATTAAGATGAACCCCAGATATACTTATGTAAATTATATTGGAAAAATGCGGAAAATATGCTATAATATAAAAGATTTATATTTTTTATACATAAAATATATATTTTAATTACATACTATAAATGAAAAAGATAAATTAATAAAAAATTAAAAGAGGGATTTGTAATATGAATATTGGATTTTATGCAGGAAGCTTTTCACCATTTACAAATGGTCATTTAAGAGTTGTTGAAAGAGCAAGTAAGCTATTTGATAAAGTTATTATTGGAATTGGTATTAATAAGATGAAAAAACCAAGGTATGATAATCATTTAATGAAAGAAGCTATTGAAAAAGTTTTAGAAAGGGAACAATTATTAAATGTTTCTGTAATAACTTATGATAATTTATCAGTAGATGCTGCTAAAACTTGTAATGCTACACATCTTATAAGAGGAGTAAGAAATAGTATGGATTATGAATATGAAGAAAAAATAGCTGCAATAAATGAAGATATTTCAGGTTTAGATACAATATATATAAGAGCTGGAAATTTAGGACTTATAAGCTCTAGCTTAGTTTTAGAACTTATTGAACATGGTAAAGATGTTTCAAAATACTTACCAAAAGAGATATTAGAATTAATAAAAAAGTATTAATTTAAAATTAGAATTGATGTAAGAAATATTTATAATAAATAATGCAAAAAGTTAAATAATTAAAAAAGCAAATAGAAATTAGTAGGTAGAATAATATTTAGAAGTTTAAATTAGGAGATTGTATGTATAGTTTTAACCAAATTTTAACAAAATCAAAATATAGAGATTCAAAAAAAATGGCAGATGATTTATATTATTCGGAATCATCTGCACAACCTTTTTTTAAATTAATTAAAAAATATTTTGAAGAAAATCCAGAAGCCTCAAATTCTGATGCTTTTGATTTTTTCTTTGATTTATTTAATAATAGCAACATGGAACTATCTTTTTTACCAACTATTAAAAGTAATACTTTAAGATTAAATATATGCAAGCACTTAGTAAGTAATCCAAAAGAATTAGAAACAGCTTATGATAAAATACATAGAGAAGAAGAAAGAGGAAAAAATATAGAAATAAATGAAAGGGAACAATATTCAAGCAATAAATTAAGATCAGAAAGACTAGCAGTATTACAAGCTTTAGATGCTATAAGAAAATATAAACAGTCTTGTTCAAAAGAGGAAATTGAAGCCATTAAAGCATATATAAAAGCACCAAGTAAAATTAAAAGTCAATATAGAAGAAATATGAATTCTCAATCAAGAAAAGCTATAGATGAATTTAGAGAATATTTTGAGGGAAGCGAATGCGAACAGCTTAAAAAATTTTTAGCAAGAAGAATACCAGAGTTTGAAGAGGATTTAAGAGATTCTTATATTATTTCTTTAGAATATTTAGGAAAACAATTTAAAAAATTTGGATTACTAGATAAATACTGTAAAGATCAAGAAAGATTTTTAACTAGATTAGGTATGAAAGAACTAAAGTATCCATTAAATGATGAGCAAAATGATAATGGTTCTATTACTGTTGAAAATTTATTTACAGAGGAGACTTTAGATAAATTAGATACAAATAGATTAGGAGTTTTAACAGCTTTTTGGGTAAATAGATATACAAAGGAACTAGAAAAAATGAATCAAGCTTTTTTCTTAGTTAGTTCTTTAAACTTATGGCATACTATAAAAGATGCAAAACAAGATGAAAGAACTGGAAAAATAAGTATAGATATAGACGAAAAAGAACTAGAAGCTATATATGAAAAAATGTATTTTTTACGTGAAATTTCCCAATGTATGATTGAAGATATTGAACATGAAAGTAAAGCAAAAGAAAATATAGTAGTTGCTCAAAATGGAAATACAGTAAGGAAAATGGATGTTTCTGATTATATAGATGAATTAGATAGAACTTTAGGAGGAGAATATTCAGAATATTTTAATACTAAAAATCCAGATTTTGCTAATAATTTTATAAGAGATTTTGATACATATAGAATAATGGATAATACGATTTTTAATGCTTATAAATTAAAAGATATGAATATAATTGCTATACTTTCTAATCTTCAAAACTTGAATTTTTCAAAGAATTGGGGGATTATTCTAGAAGATGGAAAAGATATACGAACTTCAAAAAAAGTATTATTAGGAATAGATATACAAGGACTTAATATGCCAATGAGACTACATATAGATAAGTCTGTGTTAGAAGATTTCTTTAAAGCAAATCAAAATACGTCTTTAGTTCCAGTATACGAGGGAGAAGAAGATTTTAGATATCAAGGAAGAGTAATATCAACTCAAGTATTAATGCCACTTTCAGGAGCACAAAAAACAGGATTAAAACAAATAGAAGAAAGACAAAAAATTGATAGTCCTTTAAGAAATTTAGTAGAACATTTAAAATTTTTAGCAAATTATAGTGAGTATCCAGAACATTTAAAAGAAGAAAGAGTTTCTAGGAAAAAAGGAAAAACAAAAATTGTAAAAAAAGTACCAGATACAAGATTTGTAGATTTGAAAACAGGTAAATTATATAATAAAAATAAAGATGGAGAATTACTTGAAATAAAAGAAAAAACAGAAGAAAAAGAGGTAAAACATGAATAGTTCTATTAAAGATTTATTAAAAAAATATCTTACAAATAAAGAATATGATGATTATAACGAGATTTTGATTAAAGAAATAACATATATTTTTGTAAAAAAAATACAAAAAATAGATGAAAATTTTTTATATTCTAGTCTAGTAGAGTTGTTAGAAAGTGCTAAAATTTATTTACCTAATTATGATATAGAAATTTTAAATAGATTTTATATGTTAACTAAAAGCAATTATTCACCAGAAATATTAGCAGAAGAATTAATGAAAGTTTATAATAAACTAATTTAGACGACAAAACCTTTAAAGCTTGATATATGAGTGAAAAAGTGTTATAATTAAAAAGATAATGTATTAACAATTTATTGAAAAACAGGAGGAATAGTACATGAAAAAAATATCAAGGGTACAAGGAAAAATAGGCATTCGGAGTGTAATTTTGCCTAATGGAGTCGCGATTGGCGCTGAAAAGAAACTTTATTTTGGTTCTATAAGTTCACTTGCGGCAGAAACCAGAGTATATGGGGATGAAATCGTTACAAGAAGTGTTGATGAATTATGTCCTGATAAAGAATTTGAAATGGGCATATATTCTATTGCTAAGATATTTCGTATATTATGCATACCACTTACGATTTTCTCTGTAATCTTATGGGGGATGGCCGTGAGCTATAACAGCCCAATTGAGCTTCTTTGTAGAGTGCTGATTGCTGTTTCTATTTCTGGAATAGTAGCACCTAGAAGCATGACAAGGTTTTTTTTGAAAACTTTTAAAAAAGGAGAATATTTAAAAGAAAGCCAGTTTAGAGGAGCTGTATACCAAGTAATAAATGCATTTTATGAATTGGGCAGAGTTCCTAAAATGGAGGAGTTAAACAATTACTCCATATTTTCTCGGTATGATCCGTATTTTGAAAGAGAACTTAAGAGACCAATTGCTATTATAGGCGCAGTATGCGTATTAAACTTTAACTGGATTGCATATTTGATTGCTTTAGTAGTAATGATTGTGATTATCCATTTCTTATTTAAAACAAATACAATATATGCAATGGAAATTTTAGTGGTTTCAAAACCAGATACAAAGCAACAAGAAGCGGCTATTAAAACACTTGAAGAAGCAATTTCTTTTGTTGATGGGATAGAAGTGGAAGAGAGTTTTGTTCATATACCATCAGCTGAATTTATTCGTGAGTTTTTAGACGAAGAAAAATGCAATAATTGTCCAGATGCAGAACAATGTTTCTTGTATCAAATGGTGAAAAAGGAAACTCAAAATTAATAAATTAATATTGAGCGCGTGTACTAAAAATGATGAGAGCTCTGTCAGAAATGGCAGAGCTTTTATCTTAATAATTAATTAAGATTTTTTTCATATAAATTTCATAATCAAATGATAAATTATTATCATAAAATATAATCTAATACATAAAATAGGAGGACTTTAAATGGAAAAATTTTTTAAGAAAACAGGTTTAATATCAATATTAGAATCAGTAGTATTTATAATTTTAGGTGTAATACTAGTATGGAAAGCAGATTTAGCAGTAAAAGTTATATCTTATATAATAGGAACAATTTTTATAATAATTGGTGCTGCAAAAGTAATAAAATATTTTAGTATTTATAAAAAACAATATGAAATATATAATTATGAATTAATATATGGCTTAATAACTATTGTTATAGGAATTATAACTATTTACTACTGTAATACTATAGAAACTATTTTAAGAATAGTAATTGGAATATGGATTATATATAGTTCTTTTATAAAATTTGGTTTAGCTTTAAAGATGAAAGAAGTTGGAGTTAGATTATGGATACATAGTTTAATTCTTTCTATTATAATGTTTATTTGTGGATTATATGTAATATTAAATTCAGGTACAATAATTGCAACTATTGGAATATGTATGATTATATATTCTGTTATAGATATAATTGAAGATGTTATATGTTTAAAAAATATCAAAGATTTACTTTAAAGTAAGATTGCAAAAAACTAAACTAATATGATATTATAGTTATGTAATAAATTTTTTAGGTTAAACTAAAAAAGATAGGGGCAAACTATATGATAGAAGATGAAAATGTAAAAAAATATATTTCTAGTATGAATAAAATAATAGCAAGTGGCAATCCTAAATATTTGTCTTATGTGTGTAAAGAATATATGACATATAAGAAAAATAACCCTGTACTTGCACTGATATTAGAAAATATGATTAGAAAAGAAGCAAAAGATGCGGGTTCTATATACGCCATTTTAATTGATAATGATAATGGAATAAATTTAGAAGCAGCAAGTGATATTTCTAAAATTACAAATGTTGCAGACTTTATAAAAAATGTTGATGCGTTAGCAGAACAAAATGTAGATTTTGGAGATTTAACTAGTGAGGAACTTATTATAGAAGGCATGGAGATTGCAGAAGAATTAGCAAGAGAAATAGAAGAAATGGAAAATAATATAGACTCTGAAAATATTACTGAAAGTGAAAACATAGAAACTGAAATTGATAGTAGAACAGAAAATGCTCTTGGAAAAGTTACTTTTTTTGGTGCAATGGCACTTAGTTTAAAAACAGTGATTGAAAGTATAAAACAAAGGTTAAACTCAACTAAGAATAGATTAAAAGAAAGAATAAAAACTAAAACAAATCAAAATAAAGCAAGAAAAGAAGCAAATCAAAAAGAAGGAAATGAGATAAAAGAAAATAAAATACAAGCAAAATCAAATATGAAAATTCCAAATAATGATTTTATTCCTAAGGTTACTATTGATGAAGAGAAAATTATAAGACAAATGAATGAAAATAAATCACAAGTAGGAAAGCTTAAAAATTATGAAAAAGGAGTAGCGTCAGAAACTGATAATTTTGATGATACTTCTGATGATGATAATGATAATAATGGAACACCAGAAGATGACGAACCAGATATATAAAAGATTAAGAAAAGATTAATTAATAGTTAATAAAATATTAATAACTTACTTGTAAAATATATTTAAAGAAAATATTTTTTACGAGGTATAAAATGAGAAAAAAATCTAGTATTTTAAAAAAAGTTATTAAATTTATTATATTTTTAATTATTCTTTTTTTTATTTTTAATAATCTAATGAAAATGGATATATTAAATAAATATAAAGTTAATATAGGTGATGATACAAATAAAAATTATTCAGCAGAGGGAAAAACAAAAATAGAAGGAAAAGATGGTTATCAAACAGTATTTAAGAGTGAAAATAGAACATATAATGAGTATAAACAAAATGAAATAGCAAGTTGGGCGCAAAATAGTTATTGGGGTGGAACAATGGAAGAAAATGGCTGTGGAATAACAGCAATGTCTATTATACTAAGTGGTTATGGTATAAAAGAAACTCCAGAAGATTTAAGAAAAAAATATTTTCCACACTTAGATGGAGAAGATATTTGCAAAGAATTAAAGGGATATGGAATAGATAATTCTGATTTTGTTTTTAGTACTGTATATTTTTCTAAGTCAAAAATTATAAAACATTTAGAAAAGGATAAACCAATTTTAATTTGTGTATGGGATAAACCAGATTTAAGATGGACAGAAAAATCTCATTACATGGTACTTCTTGCAACAGATGGAAAAAACAAAGTTTATGTTTCAAATCCTAATGGAACAAAATATGAGAGTCCTTCAGGATGGTATGAAACTGGAGAAATTCTGCCATACATAGCAAAAGCTTTATTTATTGAAGAATAAATATATTGTAAAAGATGTAACAGTTTTTAATTTATATATTTTGTAATTAAAAAACTGTTATTTTTTATATAATTATTAAAACTCTTTGAATTTAATATGCTCCAAGTTATATAGAGCAAAAAACATAATTGTAAATTTACATAAAATATGCTATAATAAAAAAGTATTAAAAAATAAAAGGAGTAAAAAATGAATTTAGAAGAAGAAATAAAACATATTAAAGAAAGAAATCAAAGAGTAGAGAAAGATAAAGCATGGGAAACTAGCTGGACTAGAAGAATTTGTATATGTATACTAACATATATTGTTGTTGTAATATATTCATATACAATAAATAAAATAAGTAATGTTTTTTTTAGTTCTGTAGTTCCTGTAATTGGTTTTACTTTATCAACATTATCTTTAACTGCAATAAGAAAAGTTTGGGAGAAAAAAATATATGATAAAGAAAAATAATGTAAAAATATATTATTTTATCTCAAAATAGAATAATGAAACAAATATAAAACAAGCTATAAAATCTAATATATTAAATTCCACTTTTGTACTTGAAAAAAATTTTTATTATAGTTATAATAAAAAAGCTACAACAATAATTGAAGGAGAATTTATGGAAAATAAACATACTAATATTCCTACAAAAGTTGAAGAAAAATTTAGTTTTATAAATCTAATAAGAAAATTATTAAATAAAACAAGTAAAGCAAAAGATATAAAAGGGAGAATAAAATATATCTCATATCCCCCTAAAAAGGGTTTTTCTAGTAAACAAAAAAGAGAAATAGAAGAATTAGAAATAAATGATGTCTCAATAGTTGGAGAAAATAGAGATGTATCATTAAATGAACTTTCAAATTTGAAAAAATTATCTTTAGGAAGAGATGTAATTGCTGTTACAGAAGGAAGTATTCCAAATTCTGGAATAGAAGTATTAGAACTTTCAGACACAGTAAAACAAATTCCACCAAATGCTATTACACAATCTTCAATAAAAAAAGTCCAAGGAAAAAATTTCTGTATAGCTTCAAGTTCTAGAAATACAATTTCAGATATTTATATAGATACTGATGAAAGGTTGCACTATGTTGAAACAGGACATATTTCACTTGGAATGTCAGATTATATTGAACAACACGGTGGAAACGTTGAAGAAGAGGTAGCTGCAGCTTTAAAAACAATATCAGAAGGAATTTTGAACGAATCAAGTGCTTCACCAAATGAAGATACTCTTTATATTTATGATGAAGGAAAAAGTGGCTCAAGAGTGTTTACAATTCATACATTACTTGATAAGTTTCCAATTCCAGATGGTAGAAATAAAACTTTTCCAGATGATAAATTAATAGGAATTTTAATAAATGGAAAAGAAGAGATTGATTTGGAACAATTAGCTGTATATCCAAATCTTCAAAATATATACATAGGTCAAAATGTAAAAAGAGTACTAAGTACTGGAGACTTAAAAGATACAAAAAATATAAATCAAAAAAATATTGTTCAAAAAGAGCAAAAATCAGTTTCAGGAAAAATACAAAAGGTAAATTTAACTTCCAAAGATACAGTAGTATTAACTAATTCAAAAAAAGATGCTGGAGAAAATCCAATAATTAAAACTGTTGAAAAAGAAGATGAATTAAGTATATAAGAAAAGAGTCAGAAAAATGAGAGCACTTCAATTGGTAAACATAGAAAAGTCTATGTCAAAATACTAAATAGAGGTGTGTTTCAAAAAAATATTCTGACTCTTTTTTGTTAAAATATCTTATAGGGAATGTATTTTTATATAATTGCAAGTTTTTTTATTTCTTATTTTACAAATTTTATCTCCAAGAAATTATTTACCAAATACTTCTTCATAATCTTTTTTAAATTTTTCAATTCCTATATCTGTTAATGGATGTTTTAAACATTGTTCAATAACTTTATAAGGAACTGTGGCAATATCTGCACCTGCAATAGCACAATCAACAATGTGAATAGGATTACGAATACTTGCACAAATAATTTGTGTATCAATATTTTGTATAGCAAAAATCTCAGATATAGTTCTAATTAAATCAATTCCTGGAGTAGAAATATCGTCTAATCTTCCAAGAAAAGGAGAAACATAAGTTGCACCAGCATTAGCTGCAAATAAAGCTTGTGTAGCAGTGAAAATAAGTGTTACATTTGTTTTAATACCTTCTTTTGATAAAACTTTTACTGCTTTTAAACCTTCAGAAGTCATTGGAATTTTCACAACCATATTTGGATGAATACTAGCTATTTCTCTTGCTTCTTTAATCATATCTTCGGCAGATACTGTTGTTGCTTTAACTTCTCCACTAATTGGTCCGTCCACAATTGAAGTAATTTCTTTTATAACTTCTTTAAAATCTCTACCTTCTTTTGCAATTAGAGATGGGTTTGTTGTTACACCACAGATAACTCCCATATCATTTGCTTTTTTTATTTCATCTACATTAGCTGTGTCAATAAAAAATTTCATAAAATACCTCCTAAAACGAATATCATATTTATAATATATATAAATTAATCATATAAGTATGAAAAAAATATAATTATTATGTGAAAATTATATTATCAAAAAATAATTTGAGAATTTGATTATTCTTATAATAATATAGTAATTTGAAAAATTGAACAAATTTAATAAAAATGCTATAATATAAAGAGGAATGTTATATATTCCATAGAAATATCTGGCAGATGCTTATATATACTAAAATAACATTTTAGCCAGATTTGCCTAAAATCATTCAAAAAGAGAGGAAAACATCATGAGGAAAAGAGTATTTACATTTTTATCAGCGGACGGAAAAACAGAAATACATGGAGTAGAATGGATGCCAAATTCAGAAGATGAGATTAAGGCAGTTTTACAAATTTCTCACGGAGTAACTGAATATATCGAAAGATATGAGGAATTTGCAAAATTCATGACAGAAAACGGAATTATGGTTGTAGGAAATGACCATTTAGGACATGGACTTTCTGTTGCAAAGGGTGCATCTCCAATGTACTTTGGTCCAAGAGGAAGCTGGGAATATGCTGTTAGAGATTTACTTAATGTATATGAACTTGTGAAAAGCGATCATCCAAATGTAGGATATTATATCTTAGGTTTTTCAATGGGTTCATTTTTAGTAAGGAAACTTTTAATTGATTATCCTTCTAAAATTGATGCAGCAATTCTTATGGGAACAGGTCAAATTGGAAAGATTCCAACAGCTTTGGGACTTTTAGCAGCAAAATCAGAAGCTGCAAAAGTAGGTGAAAATAATACAAGTGAAGGTATTGAAAGTTTAACTTTTGGTACTTATAATAAGAGATTTGCACCTAACAAAACAAAATTCGATTGGCTTTGTTCAGATGAAGAAAGTTTGGCAGAATATGCTAAAGATCCTAAAATAGGAGGACCAATGAGTGCAGGACTTTTTCGTGAAATGCTTTATGGTATGGAATACACCAGAAAAAGCAGTAATGTTAAAAAAATGCGAAAAAGTATGCCAATTTTGATTATGTCCGGTGAAGATGATTCTGTAGGTGATTGTGGAAAGGGAGTAAGAAAAGTTTACAAGAGCTTTAAAAAGGCGGGTATGGTAGATGTAAAAATTAAGTTATATCCAAGTCTTAGACACGATTTACTACATGAAGTAAACAGGAAAGAAATCTTTAGAGACATTTTAAATTGGATGAATTCAGCACTGTAAAGGCAAGGAAAAGGGGAGCAGCTTGATGCTCCCCAATTTTCATTTAATATAATTTTTGTATAAATATAAAAACAGTGTTATAATGTTCTTGAAAAATTATTTAGGAGTAAGTATGAAAAAGAGATATATAGCTTTAATAATTTGTATAATTTTTTTAATAATACCAGTTTTATTTGTTGTAAATATAGAAGCTTTAAAAATTTATTTGATGTTCTTAATATTAAGTGCATTATTTATAATGTTTAGTTTTTTTATTTTAGATATTCAAGGATTTGTTCCAATAAGACTAAAAAAGAAATGCAAAATAGAAGAAATGCAATATAAAAAAAGAAAAGTATTTATCTTAAAACCTAGTAAAAATGTAGAAAATAAGAAAACAATATTATATTTACATGGTGGTTCTTATGTAATAGAAACAACTTATAGACATTGGCAATTTTTAGAAGATTTAGTAAATGATTCGAAAATGACTTTAATATTACCAGATTATCCCTTAACACCTAAGTATACATATAAAAATGTGTTTAATATGATAGAACCTTTATATAGAAAAATAGTAAAAGAAGTAGGAGCTAAAAATCTAGTTTTAATGGGAGATTCAGCTGGTGGTGGTATGGCACTTGCTTTACTTGAAAAATTAATAAATGAAAAAGAATTAATGCCTTCAAAAACAATTTTACTATCACCATGGCTAGATGTTACTTTAGAAAATCCTGAAATAACAAAAGAATTACAAAAAAAAGATCCAACATTAATTAAAGATGCATTAAAAATTGCTGGTAAAGCTTATAGTGGCGAAGATGGTATGGATAACTTTTTAGTAAATCCAATTTTAGGACCAATAAAAGGTCTAAAAAATATTGTTATTTTTACAGGAACTCATGATATATTAAATCCAGATACGAGAAAATTTTATAAAAGAGCACAAAAAGAAAATGTTGAAATAGACTATAGAGAAGTAGAAAATGCAATTCATATTTGGATGACATATAGAGGAAAGAAAAAAGAATATAAATCAGATGAAACTTTTAAAGAAATTATAGACTTGCTAAAAAAAGATAGTGAAAATAAAGTTTAGATATTTGTTAAAATAAATTAAAAAGAAAGGAAATGAAAGTGAAATTTAAGAAAAGAGAAGATTTATCTTGGAGACGTTTAGATAATTATGCAAAATTATTTCCACTAGCTTCAACTAGAAAATATAGTTCTGTTTTCAGATTATCAATAGTTTTAAAAGAAAAAATAAAACCAGAGGTATTAGAAAAAGCAGTAAAGTTTGCACTTAGAAAATTTAAGTTTTTTAAAGTAAGAATGAGAAGAGGAATCTTCTGGTATTATTTTGAAAATAATACAAAAAATGTATTAATTGAAGAAGAATCAGATTATCCATGTAAATACATAGATTTGCCAGCAAATAATGATTATTTATTTAAAATAACATACTTTGATAAGAAAATTAATTTAGATATGTTTCATTGTTTAACAGATGGAAATAATGCTTTGCATTTCTTAAAAGAAATAACTTATAATTACATAGAAATAGAACATTTTCAAAGCAAGAAAATTCCTGATGATATAGAAAGAAAAATAAATTATAATACAAAAGATAGTTATCAAGCTGCATATAATAAACATTTAAAAGCAGATAGTAAAGGAAAAAAAGCTTATGTATTAAAAGGAAAGAACTTGCTGCCAGGAGTGGTTGCAGTTACACATGAATATATTGATATGATAAAGCTTAAAGAAATAGCAAAACAAAATGAATCAACAGTTACTCAATATTTAACTTCTGTTTTAATTTATGCAATTTATCAAGAACAGAAAAAAGAGAAAAAACAAAATAGACTAATAAAAATAAGTGTACCAGTAAATTTGAAAAAATATTTTCCATCAAAAACAATATCAAACTTTTTTTCATACATAGATGTTAATGTAGATGCAAATAAAGAAAAAAGTTTTGAAAATATATTACAAGCTGTGAAAAAAGAATTTAAAGAAAAGTTAAAAGAAGAGGAACTTTTAAAAACAATAGCTACAAATGTAAAATTAGGAAATAATGGTTTTTTAAGAATGCTTCCATTATTTATAAAAAAGAAAATAGTACAATTTGCGTATAGAGAAATAAGAAAATATAATACTACAACATTTTCAAATGTTGGAAGAGTAGGATTTATAGCAGAATATAAGCCATACATAGATAAAGTATTATTTTTAATAGCACCAGAAAGCATAGAAAAAATAAAATGTACAGCATGTTCAGTAGATAACACAGTTATATTTTCAGTAACTTCAGTAATAGAAGAAAGAAATGTAGAAAATACGATAAAAGAATTTTTAAATTCTAAAGGAATTAAAGTTGAAATGGAAGGGAATGGAGTATAATGTTATATCCAGAAATTAAAAGCATAAAAAAATATAAATTTATGGTGAATATTTTTCTAATTGTTACAGTTTTTATATCTGCTACTTTGATGCTTATAAATTATATGCTTTCACAGAAAATAAGTTGGTCATTTATAGCTATTTTAGGAATTATATATTTGTGGAGTACAATAATATTTGCACTTAGAAAAGGAATAAATTTAGGCTCAACAATTCTAATTCATACAATTCAAATACTGATTTTACTATTTTTTATTGACTTTATATTTGGATTTAAAAAATGGTCTTTCACAATAGGCTTTCCAATTGTGACAATGGTTTCAAATTTAGCAATGTCAATAATAACAATGATTAAATATAAAAAATATGTTAAATATGCAATATATGAAATGTTAATACTGCTTATAAGTGTATTAATAAATTTAGTGATTATAGCAATATTTAAAGAAAAAATAGTTTTAAATATAATAGCATTAGGAATAACATCATTAAACTTTATGATAGTATTAATATTAAGTGCTAAAACATTAAAAATAGAATTACAGAAAAAATTCCACATATAGTTTAAAATATGTGGAATTTTTATGTGAGTAATTAACAGAAATAAAGCAAATTGAAAAATTATGTAAATTATGGTATACTGTAAGTGTACGCTATAGTTGTAAAACTATTGTACATTGAAAATTGAATAGGGTAGAATTTTAGATTAGATATTTCGATTTCGCTCCGATTTTATACAAAGAGGAGTTGATTGTATGATAGACATAAGAGAAATTCAAGAAATTTATGAAAAAATAAAAAAAGAAATCGAAATTCTGGAAGGCAATGAAAATCGTGAATATAAACGAATATCTTATTTGATAGCTCGGTGAATATATTATTGTTTTGATAGAAGAATATGAAAATGCTACTAAACGCAGTGATAAGCGAGTTATTAAAGCTTTTTTAGAGATAATAAAGAAAGACCTTTATAAAAGTATGATTCGTACTGAGTATAAATTTGAAATTGTTCAATTATACACAATACTGAATCAATACGATTTTTAATAATAAAAATCTTCCACTAATCTAAAGTTCCAGCCAAGATTTAGTGAAAGATTTTTTACTAACGGAGCAATCGAAATATCTGTATTTCGATTCCCTATTCTTATTATAATTTAAAATAATGAAAATTGCAATATAAAACTGCTAGTAGAATTATATTGCACATAACAATTTAGATTATATTATTAATCGTATATTTCGTGATTTAATACCACTTGGCTATAATTTAGATGTTAAATGTGTTAATAATTATAAAGATTTTCTTGATGATGATTTTAATGTTAATTATACATTAAAAAAAGGTTGCTTAAAATAAAATAGTCTATTCTTCAATATTTGAGAAATAGGCTATTTTTGATTTCTAATAAATATGTATAACGAACTAAAATTTCTAATCAATTTGTTTTGTTATCTCTTTTTTTACTAATGGTAATATTGCAAAATATACTATAATAACAATTATTGCTTCAAGTTTATATGCTATAGCAAACACTATACATTCTATAATAGTGAATATTATTAAGTTTCTCATTATCGTAGAAATATCTTCTTTAGAAGCAACAGTTTCTTTAGCAAATGATGCAGAAATACTAAATTTCCAAGTAATATAAGCAATTGCAATTTGTAATAGAATTAATAATAAAAACTCTAATATTGCTGGTAATGTCATTATTCCTATAATTCCTATTGCTAAACTATGAAGTAGTGCAAATGGAATTTCCCATAATATTTTTTGAATAATTAATGATTTTGTTATTTTTGATGTAGATACAATTTCCTTATTCCTCATGTTTTACTCCTTTCACAAAATTAAAAATTTATTATATGTCTTTATAAGGTTATATTCTATTTTTGTTCATAGTCATCATCTCTACTTAATGAATCTTTTTCTTCTTTTATAGTACCTTTTGGAATATTAAGATGATTAAACTTATTTTGATCTATACCTTGTCTTAATTGTTCATCAAAAGAAATTGGTTGTTCTGTTTTTGAGCTATTACCATTATTAATTTGTTCTTTTGCTTTGTCTTGATTTTCAGAGTATTCATCTTTTTTTCCAAATACTGCTTGAATAGATGCACCAAGTCTTGCAAAAAATCCTTTTGAATTATCTTTATTTTTCATATCTCTCATATTAGCAAAAACACGCTTAATTTTTCCTATGAATGAATTATCTTGTTCTACCATTGCCATATTTTGAGATGTTTCTTCAGAAATTTCGTGTTCAGGACTTGTAACAGTTTCTTGTGTATGTTCTTCAGGAATAATTTTAGTTTCTTCTACTGGATAAAATTGTTCTGATAATTTAGGCGCTTTTGGTTGTTCTTCTAGCATACTTTGCTTTGTTTGCTCTGTATTAGCTTGTTCTTTTTGAGCTTCAATAGCAGATACATTCATATCTACTGCATTATCTTGAAAATATTGACTAACTATTTCTCCTAATTCGCCATCTAATTGTGCATCTCTTTCTTGAATGTGTTCTTGATTTATGGCTTTATCAAATTGTTCAAAAAATTCTTTTTTTTGTTCTTCATTACCTAAAATATTAAACAATTGACCATTGAAATTTACTTTTGATAATAATCCAGCTATTGATTGCTCCATACCAAATTTAATTAGTTTTTTATTAAAAAATTGACATAGTCTATCATTCTTCCATGTTGATAATTCTTTAATTTCATCATCATCTATTCTGCTTAAAAAATTAATGTATGTACTCAAATTCTCTTTTATTTCTTCTTGTGAAAAATTTGCTTTTGCTAATGCACTAGGAATTTGTTCGATTTCTTGTAAAAGTTTCATATTAAGATTCGTTTTTTGAGAATCTAATACATTTGATACATCTGAAAATGCTACTTTTTTAGTTATTCTATTTTTAACACTAGGCAAATCAGATGACAATCTACGTATCTTTGTTTTATCAGGTTTCTTTTGAGTTTTACTTTCTGATGTTAGTGACTTAGGATTTTTTACTACTTTCATTCCATAACGGCGAACTCTATCTTGACTTTTTTGCATTCTCTCTACTACTTGCTCTGTTAATTTTCCCTCTTTCTCCATAGCAGCATGCATTTCATCAGATGCTTGAATGTGCTGTTCGTTAAAGAATTCTATAACCTTATTTGCTAATATTTTTTTATCTTTGAAAACATCTTCCAATGTCATTTTTGGGTTTTGCCTAGCCAAAAAGTCTGTAAATCCCATAAAATCTGGACTGTTTTGTATTTCATTAATATTGACATCTCCCCAAAAAGTTATAGCATCTTCTTCTGACATTTCTTTACCATCTGCAATCCATTCATAAATTTCTTTATTAGTCTTGCTAGCTTCTTCTAATGTTGATTGATCTTTTTCATTAGTTGCTTTCAAACTATCTTGATGTAACATATCAGCATAGTCTTTAGCTACTTTTGCTTGTTGAGGTTTAGATAAATTACTCCAATTTCTTATTATTATTTTTCTATCTTCATTAGATAAATTTCTAAAATTGTTTACCATTTTATCTACTACAGCTACTGTTAATATATTTTCTACTATATACCTCTTGTCATTTTTTAATACATAAGGAGCATCTCTTCTTAAATCTATACCCTCGCGCTCTGCTTCCTCGATTTTAGCTTTTACAATTGTTGCAGTTATTTTTGTTACTCCTAATATGTCTATATTTCCAACGCTATCAATAAACCCTTTAAACTTTTCATCAGGATCTACAGATAATTCTTGAAGCACTAATTCTTTCCCCACATCGTTTAGAACTGATATAGCAGAATTAATACTTTGAGCTATAGAATCTTTTTCTTTGTCTTGCTCTACAAGAGATTTTAACTTAAACGAATTATTATTTTTTACTATCTCATCTACAATAGCATTTACTTTATTAGGATTTCCACCTGCCATAATTATTTTCCTTTGTAAACTATAAAAATTTATTATATTTCAATAATATTGTATAAATATATAGTTTAATTTACAATTACATTTTATTATCATTTTTGTAACATTTTTCTTGAAAATTGACATAATATGTGATAAACTATAATTAATTTTATATAAAGGAGATTTTATTTATGGGAATATTTGATGATGATGATGATGAAATCAGAGCTATTGCAAAAAAAGAAGCAAGTCAATTTGAGCCTCAAGAACTAAGTGAAAGAAATGTGCAAGCGATATTCAATCGTTGTTTAGACACATCTGAAGATAGACAAACCACATCATTTGCTACATTATTTCCTCCTGAATTAGGATATGAGTATGACCCCGATTTACAAATTTGCTTTAATAATGCAGAACTATTGAAAAACAAAAAAAATATAAAATATTTATATGGACAGTTAAAAGAAGTACATAGTCAAAAACCAAAGGAAAGAGTTAGTATTAGTGATTATACTTTTGATTATTCTGGGAAACATTGGTCAACCGATAAAGGAACCATTATGGAACTATTATATTTAGGTGTACATTATAATATTCTTTTAATTGAACCATTTAGAGCTCAAGATGATACATCTAGAATTTTTTTAGAAAAGCCTATAAAACCTACCCTTTCCCCAAAAGATCCTAATTTTCCAGCTTGGTGGGAAGAACATAAGTCAGAATGGGAAGAACCTAAAAAAGAAGGAAAAGAACCTGCAGATGACTAATTAAATAAAAAAATACTACTAGTACCATAAATACTAGTAGTTTTTATTGAAATTTTTCATATTTTAAATTATAATAAGAATAGGGAATCGAAATCAAAAGATTTCGATTGCTCCGGAAAAAGAAAAATCTTTCACTAAATCCGCTTGGAATTTCAGATTAGTGGAAGATTTTTATTTTGCATAAGTATTTAAAACAAAAATATTATAAAACAATTTAAAAAATATATTTTAGTATTAATTCATGCAGTATAATCATTTTCTTATCATATCCATCAATAAATATTAGATAATGACTAATATCAATTTCTGATAGTTCTAAATATTTTAAAATGTATTCTTTTAAAGTATAATCACTTGTTTTATTATATTTTTCAATTAAAGAACAAATTGCTTCACCGAATTATGTCATAGCTTAATTCTTTATCTATGGAGTTTTTACTTCCACTTATTATTTCGATCTCCTTTCCAATTACTTCATATATCTTTTCTATTTTTACAATCTCTTTATTAATTCTTTTCATTAGAAATCCTCCTTTAAATTTAAACTTTTGTTTCTTATTTATTTGAAATATCGTTGTTTTAAATTTATCGGAGCAAAATCGAAATCATCTGAAATTCGTTTTTATACCCTATTCAATTTTCAATGTACCATAGTTTATAACTATGATGTACAATTATAGTATAACACGATTTACATAATTTTACAATTATTCATTTCTTTTCTTCACAAATTAATATATAAAAAATTTAAAAAAATTTTATGCCTTGTAAAGGTTAAATTTTATAATAAATTCTGCAAAAATCTAAAGCGGAATTTAATGTTGGAATAATATTATAATAACAGTTCAATAAAATTTTGCAAACACCATAGTTTGCAAAATCGCACTTTACATAAAGTTGATTTAATGTCTGAAATATGCTATAATTAAGTATATGGCAATATTGTTTATAAAATGATATGGAGGAATACATTATGATGAAAAAAGACAAAAATTTCAAGACTGAAGCTGAGAAACGAGTGGATATCATTTTACAGGATGAGGAAATAAAGGAACTTATCCGGGAACTTGTAATCAAAACTGATCAAAAAGGAGGAAATCAAACTAATTTATTCAATGCAATAAAAAGAGTATGGAATGAGACTATCGAGAAGGAAGATGACTCAGAACCATATTTGCTGACAGATGCGGATGAACAGTTTATTCAAAAAATTGATGCTTTTATGGAGAAATATGGTGAAGCATTAATTAAAGAAAAACATAAAGACTGTAATCAATCCCATATGGAAAGATTTTCAAACCAGTATAGAATAACATTAATTTTGTTATATTTGGTGTTCGAACATGAAGAAAAGGTAACTCAAAAACTTTTGCTGAAGTATGCAAAAGATTGTTTTGATATAAAACCTACCTACTTTCCTATACAATTATATGTACGTGAGATATCTTACTTCTTTAGTGCGCGTCTACGTTATGTAGAAAATGATGGTAAAATAGAGCTAATGTATGATAGTCATAGCTTTTATGGCGAAAGCTTGATATGGCTGGAAGATTTTGAAAAATTCAGATTGCAATATAGATATTCCAGAAGATCTTGCGCAGAGACCGCCATCTATGTAGTTTGGGTTCTAAATAAGTTCTTTTAAATTTCATATCTCATCAGGCTGGTGGATCACACCAGCCGTTTTCTTTTTATTTTACTTAAAATATAAACTATTTATACTAAATAATATATGTCTTAAATTAAATAAGAAGCGCATTTTATTTAGTAATACAATACATAAATTATTATAAAAATTTGATTTTTTAAAATAAATTCTTGTATATATAAAAAATTAATAATAAAATATATAAAAATAAATTATATTT
>DSLMC04102__coassemble_1252_pt1 | contig 15043 bp, 12 predicted proteins | sample DSLMC04102__metabat2_low_PE_001 | metagenome-assembled genome bin DSLMC04102
AACGTTTGATATTTTAGCACCCTATTTTAATAAAGTCAATACTTTTTTTAAAAAATTATTTTATATTATTATTTATCTTCTCTACTAATACTATTCTTCATTTTTTTATTAAATTAAAAATCTTTTCTGATAATCAATCACAAGCTTTATTAGATACATATAATAAGTAATAATCTACTGTCCAATACTATATCATGGTATATTTGTAATAATAATACTCATACTCATAATCATAATCAAATAATTTCAACTATATTAATATTATATAGTAATAATATTAATAAAATGATAAATAGATAATATTAAATAATTTGTATTAACTTTATATTATATATTTGTGTCTTTTTCTTGTTTTATTTGTATATATAATATGAAAGAAAACGGAAAATGTTAATTTCCGTTTTCTACTACATATATTAATATATAAAAAAATCCTAAAAATTATTTTTTATATAATTTTATTCTTCCATTTCTATATTGTAATATTTATTTCTGCAATATTTTTTAGCAAGTCCACCTTTACTTGTTTCCCTATAATGACTTTGTAAATCTTTTCCTGTTTCATACATAGTTTCTACAACTACATCAAAAGAAACTTTTCTTTCTGTATCTAATAGCATTGATAAATTACTTGCTTCCACGGCTCTTGTTGCTGCAACAGCATTTCTTTCAATACATGGTATCTGTACATATCCATATATTGGATCACAAGTTAACCCTAAATGATGTTCCATTGCAATTTCAGAAGCATTTTCTATTTTCTCCAAATTTCCACCCAATAAATATGTACAAGCTGCAGCTGCCATAGAGCATGCTGTTCCTATTTCAGCTTGACAACCACATTCTGCACCACTTATAGATGCATTTTCTTTTACTAAATTTCCTATAACTCCTGCTACAGCTAATGCTTTTACAATCTTTTCATCTTCAATATCATATTTTTCTTTCATATAATATAATACAGATGGCAATACTCCAGAAGCGCCACATGTTGGAGCTGTTACAATCACTCCTCCACTTGCATTTTCTTCACTTGTTGCATAAGCATACGCACATAATAATCTATTTTGTTTTACTGTTTCATCTTCATTTTCTATTTTCTTTTCATAAATAGCCTTTGCTCTTTTATCTAAGTTTAATTTTCCATGTATCAGTCCTTCTGCTTTTAAACCTTTTTTTATTGTAGATTGCATTGAATCCCAAATCTCATATAAAAATTCTTTTATTGATTCTCCTTCTATTTTGCAAACATACTCATATAGGTCACAATTATTTTTTTTGCAATATTCTTTTATCTCTTTAAAACTTTTTTCTTCGTATATATTTTGTGCTGTTATTTCTTTTTTTCCTTCTACTTGAAAAGTTCCTCCACCAACAGAATACACTCTCCAATGCGATAATTGCTTTCCATCCTTAAATGCATATATATCAAAAGTATTTGGATGTACATCACATTTATATTCTTTATTAAATTCAATTTCTGTTTCATAACCTTCAAGTGTTTGTTTTATTATATAATCTGTTAAATGCCCTTTTCCAGTTAACGCTAATGACCCATATAATATAACTTTAAATTTATCTGCTTCTAAATTTTTATTTTTAAAAATTTCTACTGCTCTTTTAGGTCCCATTGTATGTGAGCTTGAAGGTCCATTTCCTATTTTATATAACTCTTTTAATGATTGCATTAAAATATTTTCTCCTATTCATTGCATTTATAAATTTAAATTTTGATTTTAATTTTTTGATTTTATAATTTCAATGTTGTTTCTAAAGCTAATTTTATCATGTCATTCATTGAATTTTGTCTTTGCTCAGAAGTTAATTCTTCTTTACTGCATAAAGAATCTGATACTGTTAATAAGCATGCAGCATTTTTTCCTAAATGTTTTGCTGTATAGAAAAGTGCAAAACTTTCCATTTCTGAACCCATTATTTTATCTTCTTTTGGTAATCTATTTACAAATAACCATGGATCATCTAAGTATGGATCAAAACATTCTGTACAAGCTATATTTCCTTTTATATAATTTTGATTTATCTGTTTTGCTGTTTCTTCTATTTTTTCATTTAAATATGAAGATGATTCAATTAAATGACACTCATTTCCTGTCATATTTTTAGCAAAGTTTCCTTCTGTATAAGCTTTGTCCACTAAAACTATATCTAATACTTTTAAATAGTCTACATGTCCACCGCAAGAACCTATTCTTATAATATTTTCTACTCCATAAAATTTATAAAGTTCATAAGAATAAATTCCTATACTTGGCATTCCCATTCCAGATGCCATAACTGTTATTTCTTTTCCCTTATATTTGCCTGTATATGCATATATTCCTCTTACTTTATTTACTAATTTATAATCTTCTAAAAAATTTTCTGCAATATATTTTGCCCTCATTGGATCTCCAGGCATTAATACAGTTTTTGCAATTTCTCCCATTTTTGCTTCATTATGAATTGCCATATTTTACCTCCTAATATAAACTTAATTTTAATATTAACTTGTCTTTATATTATTATATTAAGTTAGAAAAATCAATATAATAAATTAATTAATAGAAAAAACTAAACCTTCATAATTTATTAATAAATTTATTACATTTACTAATAAACTTTGAAGGTTTATTTTTTAAGCACTTTTCAAATCTAATCTTAATTTATCTGCAACCATTGCAATAAATTCTGAATTTGTTGGTTTACCTTTATTTGAATTTACTGTATAACCAAATATACTATCTACTGTTTCTATTTGTCCTCTATTCCAAGCAACTTCTATTGCATGACGAATTGCTCTTTCCACTCTTGATGGAGTTGTTTTATATTTTTTTGCTAAATCTGGATATAGTTGTTTAGTAATTTGATTAATAATTTCAATATTATTAACAACCATTATTATTCCATCTCTTAAATATTGATAGCCTTTTATATGGGCTGGTACTCCTATTTCATGGATGATGTTTGTTACTTTTATTTCTAAAATTTCTTCCTTAGTTGATTGGTCGTTTATATCTACATAATTAGTTTTTGCTTCTTTTGTAACTATTGGAATATTTGATTTCTTTTCTACTGGTTTATCAATTAATTCTCTTATTCTTTTCATTAACACATCCATTTTAAAAGGTTTCAAAATATAATATTGTGCTCCTAAATTTATAGCTTGAGCAGTAACATTATCTTGTCCTACAGCAGATAGCATTATACAAATTGGTAATTCGATATTAGATGAAACTAGTTTTTCTAAAACTCCTAAACCATCTAAATGTGGCATAATCACATCTAATAAAACTACTGTTGGTCTTTCTGTTATTATTTTGTTATAAGCATCTTGTCCGTCTTTTGCTGTTGCAACAATTTCTACATCTTCTTGTGTATTAAAGTATGTAATTAGTGTAGAAACAAAGTCTATATTGTCATCTGCAATAAGTATTTTGATTTTCTCTTTCAAATTGATCCCTCCTAAAATTTAATATGTAAATATTTACAAAACGAATTATATTACTTATAGATTTTTTATGCAATGTTTTTTCTTGAATTTACTGGGTTTTCGTGTGCTAGCGTTCTACATTTTTCGACAAGAAAAAAGAAGTAATAACTTTATGCAGTATATTACTTCATTTTAATTTTTTAATGATATTATTTTTACTTATATTTTTATTTTTCAATATATTTTTCTTTTACCTTTTCTACATTTATTAAATTAAAGTTCAGTTCATTTTTACTTTCTAATAAATTTTCTAATTTTTCTTCAGAAATTTCAACTAATACTTTTATATTTTCTAAATATTCTGATGATAATATTTTTATTTCATTTTGTTTTAAATAGTATTTAAGCTTTTCTAAATTAGGATAATTTACTTCAAGGTTTACTTCCAGTCCTAAATATTTTTCTATTATTTCTACATTTTTTAATGCCTCTTGAACAGCTCCCGTATATGCTCTTACAAGTCCACCTGTTCCAAGTAAAATACCACCAAAATATCTTGTTACTATTACAACTACATTTCTTAAATTTTGAGAAGATAAAATATTTAGCATTGGGGCGCCAGCTGTTCCTGATGGTTCTCCATCATCGCTAAACCTCTCTATTATCCTATCTTTTGTAAAAATACTATATGCAAAACAATTATGTCTAGCATCAAAATACTTCTTTTTTATTTCTTTTATTTTTTCTTCTGCTTCCTCTCGTGTTTCCACATAAAATATATTTGCTATAAATTTTGATTTTTTCTCTATTATTTCTGCTTCCGAATCATTTGAAATTGTTTTAAACATTTTATCTCCTAACAAAATTTTATATTAAACCTCTAATTATTCAATCCTGCAGTATACCCTGTTGAATAAGCAATTTGTAAATTAAATCCTCCTGTGTAAGCATCTACATCAATTACTTCACCTGCAAAATATAAACCTTTAACTAATTTAGATTCCATGGTTTTTGGATTTATTTCTTTTACTGAAATTCCTCCAGCCGTAACTATTGCCTCTTCAACTGGTCTGAATCCAGCAATACTAACTTCAAAGTTTTTAATTAAATTAACTAAATTTTTTCTCTCTTCTTTTGTTATCTCATTTACTTTTTTTATCGGATTAATACCAGATAAATTAATTACCGACTCAATCATTTTTTTGGGTAATAATTTTTCTAAACTATTTTTGAATTCCTTATTAATAAATTCTTCAAAATCTCTTCTTATTCTTTTATCTAATTCTTCTTCTGAAAGTGCTGGTTTTAAATCTATTATTAACTTTATTTTATTTTCTTTTAACAATCTATCTATTTCTTTATATCGCAATAAATGAGCTGAACTACTTAAAATAGTTGGACCACTTATTCCAAAATGAGTAAACAGCATTTCTCCAAAATCTTCATATATTTTTTTATTTTTTTCTAAATCTTTTATTTGTATTTTTACATTTCTTAAAGATAAGCCTTGCATACTTTGGCATAATATTTTATCAGCAGTAAGTGGTACAAGAGAACCTCGTATTTTTTCAACTGTATGTCCAAGCTTACTTGCCATTTTATAGCCATCTCCTGTTGAACCTGTGAGTGGATAACTTTTTCCTCCTGTTGCAATAATCACTTTAGAAGCAAGTAACTTTTCACCTGATTCTAATAATATTCCCATTACTTCTTTATTTTCTTCTAAAATTTCTTTTACTTTAGTATTTAATCTTATTTCTATGTTTTTATATTTTCTTAATTCTTTTTCAAAACACATTAACACATCTTTGGCATTATCTGTTACTGGAAATATTCTGTTTCCTCTTTCTTCTTTCACTTTTATTCCATTTTCTTCTATCAATTTTATAATATCTATATTTGTAAAGTTTTGAAAAGCACTATATAAAAATTTTCCATTTCCAGGAACATTTTTTATAAAATCGCTAATATCTATAGAACTTGTTATATTACATCTACCTTTTCCTGTAATTAAAAGCTTTTTTCCTAAAGAATTGTTTTTTTCAATTAAAATTACATTGTCTCCATTTCGTGCTGAAGAAATTGCAGAAATTATACCTGCTGGTCCTCCACCTATTACAATTACTTTCATAATAATTTTCCTATTCAATAATTTAAATCTTTTAAATTATACTATATGCTGCGATTTTTTTCAACTTAAAGATTGCTTGTCTCATCAATATATGTACTTAAATCTGGAAGCTCTGTTTCTGTTGTAACTACTCCCTTTTCTATAATTCTTTCGTTTACTTGACCTTGATATAATTGTTTTTCGATATAATAGTTTTCTGGATTTGAATATAATTTTTCCATTCCATTTTGCAAAGTAATGTACTCTTTTCCTCTGTATTCTTCTTTACCTATTATTATATTAGTTTTAAAAGTGTAATTTAATACATCTTTAACTTGTATTTCTTTTGGCTCACTTAATAAATTTTGAAAGTTAAATAAAAATATTTTTTCAGGGTCATAATTTTCATAAACATTTATTTTTCTATAACTCTTATATCCGTCTCTTTCTTGTATATAATACTTATTATCATCATCAAGATAAAAATATGATTTATTTTCATCCCAAAAAGTTCCAGTTACACAAACACCATCTTTATAATAAGTTATTGTAGGATTTTCTATATTTCCATTAATATATTCTGTAATTTTATAATTTGTGCCTAAATTTACTGAATAATTAGCTCTTAATATTTTACTTAGCACAATGTATTTCCAACTATAATATATAATTCCAAATAGAATAAGTATAAAAATTAATATTATCATTATATTTCTTATTTTAGTATATTTTTTCTTAACATTGCTTAATTCTTCAATATTCTTCATTTTCTCTTCTTCATTCTTTTCACTTATTTCAATTTTTTCTTTCATAACTTTTCTCCTTTCTTTATTTTTCTACTTGTGTATATAAAGAAAAATCTGGAGCTTCTACTAATCTGTAATTTACATTCGCTTGTATTACTCTATATTCTTTATCTTCTAAATATGTATTTCCATTAGCTTGTATTCTTTCTGCTATAAAAGTTTCTTGATCTATATATACTCTTTTTCCATATATATCTTTTATAATATAATATTCTTTGTTCCTAAAACCTTCTTTTTGTATAGCAATGTCTTTATCTAATATAAATTTTATTTTACTTATAAAATCATCTTCTAAGTTTGGGTTATCAAAAATTTGTATATCTATATTTAAATTATCATTTAAAGGAACATTTTTTTCTACATAATAAGTTTTTTTGTCATCATCAAAGTAATAATGATTTTTGCCATCATAGTATTCTAGCAATTTATCTCCATATACTTTTTTCATTTTTCCTTCAAGATAATATGTTGTTACATGATCTTCATATCTTTCTATGCTTTCACTATATTCCTCAATTGTATAATTTTCTCCAATGTCATAATCTGTATTTTTTTCTAAAGCACAAGTAACCACATAATATTTAAAACTTAAATTTTTAACTATAGGAAGTAGTATGCATAATAGTACAATTAAAACAATTAATTTTATAGTCAATGTTTTTCTTTTATATGTTTTTATCTTTTTTACAATTTCTGTATTTTCTATATCTTCTTTTATATCGCTATTCATTTCTGTATATACTTTTTTACATTCTTTGCAAGTTTCTAAATGCTCTTCAATAAATTTGTTTGTATCTTCTGACGTTAAATTTTCTATGTAATTTGGCAATAAATCTATTACAATTTTACATTTATTTTCCATGCTCTTTTCCCTCCTTTATTTTTTGTTTTCCTCTATAAAAAGTTACTCTTGCCCAGTTTTCAGTTTTTCCTAGAATTTCTCCAATTTCTTTAAAAGAAAGTTCACTATTTATTCTTAAATATAAAACTCTTCTTGTAATTTCATCTAATTGATTTATCTTTTCATAAGTCTTTAATTTTTGCTCTTTTTCTATATAATCTGTTTCTAAATTCTGATCTGATATAATATTATCTATTTCTTCATTTTTTGATATTTTTTTATTTTTTCTTAATTCATCATAATAAGTATTTTTTGCAATTTCACAAAGCCAAACTGAAAATTTTGCTTTTCCTTTATACGTATTAATTTTTTTAATCATTTTATAGAAAGTTTCTTGAGTTAAGTCTTCTGCTATCTCTTTATTTTTTGAAAGACACATTAAATACTTAAAGATTACATCATAATACTGCCTATATAATTCTTCTATTTCGTGCATTTTAACTCCTTTCTATAAGTTGATTTTTTCTCCTATAATTATATCACTAAAATTTTTAATTTTTTAAAACAAAATAATTCATATGTTTTCTTATTTATTAGACGTATATTTTTTTATTTTGTTACAAAAAAATACCATATATTTTCATATATGGCATTTTTCTTTTATTTTTATTTCTTTATGTTCTAAATTTTTATAAATCTTAAAAATAAATTATTTGCTGATAAACTAATTTTTATTTTCTATTATTTTATGATTCTAACTCTACACAATATACTGTTTCTTGCTGTTCTAACAAGTACTTTCCTACAAAGCTTGGACTATAATAAGTTTCTATTTCATAAGTTGGAACAACTATAACTTTTCCAGTTTCATCTATAACTCCCCACTTATTTTCTTGACAAACTGCTGCAAATCCATATTCATTTAATTCTGTTACTATATCATATTTACATTCTACAACAAGATTTCCATTAGCATCTTTAAAGCCCCATTTTCCATCATCTGCTTGATAACTGTACAATTTTAAATTTTTAAATACTTCTGTATTATTTACTAATTCTCCAACATTGTTAATATATTTTAATTCTGTATTTGAATAAATAGAAGTATAATCATCACTAACACTTTCTACAACTGCGTTTTGCATTGTAATTGTTTTTTCCATTTTTTCAGAATATAAATCTAGTTCAGTTCCTTTTCTTGCCTCTAATGCTTTGGCATTTTCTAAAACTATTATATTATCATATTCTGGTTCAATTTCAACTCCAGAATATATATCTAATACTCCTGATTTTCCCTCTTCATTTGTAAAAACAAAGAAATTATCAAAAGCATAAGTTATATTTGTATATCTATTATCTATTTGAATATCTTTACTAATAATACTATAATATCCATCTTCAGTTTGAGCTATAAAATATGATGGGTTATTAGTTTCTATTATACTTTTATATTTATTTGTATTTACTAAATTTCCATGTAAATCAAATAATAACATAGCATTATCTTTTGTTACTGATATATAGTTTCCTGCTACTGAATAACTCTCGTATTCTGTTTTTAAAATTTCTTTTCCTTCATTATCAAAAAATCCAAATTTTCCATTTCTATCAACTATAAAGATATTTGGTGTATTATAATAAACTATTGATTGATATTTAGGTTTTATAAGTTCTTTTTTATTTTTTATAACACCCTTTTTCCCTCTATCCATAAATATTAGATAAATATCATCATCTTCATATTCTAGAGCTCTTGAAATTGATTCATATTTAGGCTCTATTATCATCTTTCCAGTATAGTCAACATATCCATATATAATTCCTGAATCTGTTTTTTCTGAAATTATATAACCTGTTTTTAAATATCCATCTTTTTCTGATGAATATTCATCACCTTTTACAGAATTATACTTTACATCTATTATTGTATTTCCATTTGAATCTAATACTCCATATAGTCCATCTTTTTTTACTCTAATACACCCTGGCTTATTAGGAAGACTTGTAACCTCTTCATATATGGCATCTGTAATTTTTTTACCTTCATAATCTATTAACCCATATTTTCCGTCTTTTTCATAACTTAATACTTTTTTTTCCATTTCTAGTGAATCACTTGATATAACTATTGGATATACTGAATTATATTGTGTAAATATATCTTTTCCATTTTTGTCAAAAATAGAGTAGCTATTTTCATCTTTAAAACATACAAACACATCTTTTGATTGATTAGGGATATATATATGCATATATTCTGGCTTTATTATTTCATTTCCTTTTTTATCTATAACTCCCACTTTTCCATCTAAAGTGCTTATAGTAAAATATTCATAAGGCTCCTCTTGTATAGTTTCAACAGTTTTATTTTTGGTTAAGTTCATAACTGCTATTATTCCTATTATTAATAAAATAATGAAAACTATAACTGCAATTATTATTTTAAGATTTCCTTTTTCATTTATAAATTTCAATATATCACCTTCTCATAATCAATTTTTACTTTTATATTTTATAATAAATATATTTATATTTCAATATGTATATTTTTTCACTTTTCTTTATTTAACTTATTTTTATATAAATTTATATGTATTTATTTTAAACTTTAGAAAAAATTTTATTATTTATACCCAAAATTCAAATATGTTTTTGAAAAATATTGTTGTAGAACTTTTTAAATTTAGTAAAAAATTACTTTCTGTAGTAAGTCCTATTGGTAACATTATAGATATAGTTAATATGCAAAGAATTAGAAATATTTTATTCATATATGTATTATCTTTTTCTTGTTCAATAGCTTTAAGCAATAACATTATCGCTCCTAAGCAAAGCATTAATTTAAAGTCTATAGAATATGCTTCACATATTCCTCCTAAACATGTATTTAAAATTATTGATATAAAGCTTATTATTAAAATTATTTTTATTAATCCAGAAAAAGATTTATCTTTATTAACTTTTAAAATATTATTTGCAAATAAATATACAAATAATATTGGTATAGCAATTAGCCCTACTAATCTATTTTCATAACAAACCTCATTCATAGATACTAAACTTGTTTCTGTATTAATAAATACAAAAGGAAATACTAATGGATTTATTTGTGGAGTTCTAAAAATGTATTCAAAAATTCCAGCAAACATTTTTCCAAAAGTAAAAGACATACAATAAGTCATATTAAAACTTGTTAATTGATATTTTGCTCCAAATTCAAAAATATTATCAAATCTCATATAATTATATATCATTTGGAAAATAGCAAATATTCCAAGTGGTACTGCTATAAAAATACCGTCTTTTAATTTTTCTTTTAGACTTAGCTCTTTCATACTTTCTAACAATAAATATAATACTATAAAATAATAAATTATTAAATTGGGTTTTGATAGAACAACCAAAGCTAAACTAATTCCCAAAAAGATTAATTTTAAATATTTATATTTAGGATTTTTATATATTGACATTGCTAAATTCATTGAAATAAGTAAAAACATTATTCCAGAACTTACAACAATATCATATTTTGCTCCTCTAAATAAAGTTATAATATTAGCTCCAAAAAAAATTGCATAAAATCCTAAATAAAAATTGCATAAAGATATCTTTTTAACATATTTATCTACTATTTTTTTATATAAAAAGCTTAAAGAAATAGCTATTCCTAAAATATAAATCATATTAAAAATATATGTATGTGTATACATACCTGTAATTAGTCTAAAAGGTAATATACTTGTAATTATTGGTGCTATTCCAAAATAGTTATAATAATTTCCATCATAATATGCAACATCATATAAATAATTTGTTACTTCTTCTCTTTTTACATTGTCATATGGATTTTCCATGTTTTTTAGTTCATCTGGTACTGGTTCTAAAAGAGAAATACTACCATTTACAAAAGCTTCTGTTTGCATTAGTATTGAATCTTCTTTATTTATATCTTCTGGCTTTATTAATAATTTATCTGTATTATATTGGCATAACACATATAAAAATAAAAATGAACATAATACAATTAAATTTAGCATAAATCTATAATTATGTAATTTATCTTCCGAATTATATTCTAAAGTATATATACTTTTATTTCTTACCTTAATAAAAAAAACAATAATAATAAATAGCAAAAGCACTCGAATGATACTAAAATTAAAGTTTACATGATTTAAAATTATATTTTCAAGTTCTAAATCTGAATCTGTAATTATTTCTATTTCTAAATTTTTACATTTTGAATGTGTATCTAAATTTATATATTGTTTTTGATTTTGTAATATTACTTTATCTCTTAAAGAAATTAAATCACTATTTTCTTCAGCTAAATATTTTACTTTATATGTTATTTTATCAGTTAACTCATTTTTGTAATAAAAATTAATATTTGTTATTCTTTCATTAATATTAGAAATTACAACTTTATTTTCAAAAATACTATAATTTGCATCTATATTTTTCGAATTTGCAAATAATGTTCTAAACATTGGAAAATTACATACAAAAATTTCTATAAATATTGCAATTAATATTGATATACTAACAATTTTTATTTTTGAATTTTTAAATTTATTTGCTACTGCATTTATATTCAAACTCATCAATCCTTTAAAATTTAATTGTTATGATTATATATTATTTTTTTAAAAATTTCTATAAAAAATTTGACAATATAAGACAAAAATACACTAGAAAAACTTAGTTTCTAGTGTACTTAAATTTTTATGCATTTTCTGTCATTATTGGTACAACCTGTTTCTTACGAGAAACAACACCTTCTAATAATGCTGTATTATCTTTTAATTTTACTCCATACGCTTTTTCTACTATACTTGCTTTTTTTCCTAAAGCAATTGTTTGTGTATTGCTGTTTACAATATCTGTTATTAAAAACATGAATAAATCTAAATCTTTTTCTTTTATAATTTTATTTATTCCTGCTTCTAAATCTTCTTTCATTTTCATAACTTCTGGTATAGAAGCTGTATTTACTTGTGCTATTATTGCTTTAACTTCTTTTAAATTTATTGCTTTCGCATCTAAATTTAAGATTTGTTCAATTGTGAAAGAACTTAAATCTGTTCCAGCTTTTAGCATGTCCATACCATAAGTGTTATAATCTAATTCCGCAATTTTTGATAATTCTTCTAAAGCTTTTTTATCATCATCTGTGCAAGTTGGTGATTTTAATAAAAGTGTATCTGAAATTATTGCAGACATCATTAATGTTGCTATTTTTTTATCTATTTTAATTCCGTTTTCTTTATATAATTTATACATTATTGTTTCTGTACAACCAACTGGCTCTGCTCTATAAAATAAAGGATAACCAGTGTTTATTAATACTTGATGATGATCTACTATTTTTTTAATTTTTACATTTGCTAAATTTGGTATAAGCTCTCCTGGATTTGCAGTATCTACTAATATTACTTCTGCTCCATCTTCTAAATCTTCTATTAATTCTGGTGCGTCTACTCCTACATAATTTAAAACATATTCTGTTTCTTTATTAAGCATTCCAAGTCTACATGATACTACATCTTTATTTCCCATTTCTTTTTCAAAATTTGCCATAACTAAACTTGATACTATTGAATCTGTATCTGGGTTTTTATGACCAAATATATAAGTTTTTCCCATTTTTATTTCTCCGTTTCTTTAAAAAAATTTGTAGTTATATTATATCATTTTATATTAAAAATCAATATTTTTTACACAAAATACACAATTAATCAAAAATATTAATTAATAGTTTCAAATTCATTTGAATAAATTGTTTATTTTTTCTAATTCTTCTTGTAGTTGTTCCCATAAATTCATATTTTCTTCTATTTCTTTTTTTAAAGTGTTTATTTTATTTTGTAATTCACCAACTTTTATATAATCTGAATAAACTTCTTCTTTTAATAATTCTTTCTGTATATCATCAATATTTTTTTCCTTTTCAGATATATATGTTTCTATTTTAGATATTTTTCTTTCGAGTTTATCTTTTTCTTTTAATGGATTATTATACTGTTTTTTTATTTCTTTTTGTTCTTTTTTTACCTCTTTTTCTTCAATTTTATTTTCTAATCTTTTTTCTAAATAGTAATCATACCCATAATCATAAAATATTGCATTTTTATTTTCAAAACTTAAGATACAATCAGCAATTTTTTTAACAAAAAATCTATCATGTGAAACAAAAATTACTGTTCCTTTATATTCTTTTAGCATATTCTCTAAAGTTTCTTTTCCAATTATATCCATATTATTTGTTGGTTCATCTAATATTAGGAAGTTTGGTTTCGTTTTTAAAATTTTACAAAGTGCATATCTTACTTTTTCTCCTCCTGAAAGCATTGATATTTTTTTAAAAACATCTTCTCCATAAAACATAAAAGCTGCTAAAGAATTTCTAATCTCAGTTACAGTTAAATTTGAAAATTCTTCATAAAAATCATCAAAAATTGTTTTTTCTGAAAAAAGTTCTGTCATTTTTTGATCAAAATACCCAATTTTAACATTATGCCCTAATACAAAATTTCCACTTATAGGTTTTTCTTTTCCAACAATTGTTTTAAGTAAAGTAGATTTTCCAGTTCCATTTGCTCCAATTACTCCTAGTTTTTGCCCTTTATATAAGTTAAAAGAAATTTTCGAAAGCGGAGCATCATATCCAATTTCCATTTCTTTAACCGTTAAAACATTATTTCCTGATTCTTTTTCTATATTAAAATTTGCTTTAAAAGTTTTTAAATCATATTTATTTGGCTCTTCTACTTTTACCATTCTTTCAACTTGTTTTAATTTAGATAATGCCATTTTTGCTTTTGTTGGCTTATACCTAAATCTATTTGCAATATCTGTAAGTCTTTTTATTTCTTTTTGTTGAAATTCATAGTCTTTTAATTGCTTTTCATAATTAATTCTTTTTTGTTTTTCAAAAAATTCATAATTTCCAGAATATTCTGTTATTGTTCCATATTCTATTTCGTATATTTTATCAACAATTTTATTAATAAACATTCTATCATGTGAAACAATTATAATTGCTTTAGGATAGTTTTTTAAATATTCTTCAAGCCATTCTATTGTAGTAATATCCAAATGATTAGTTGGCTCATCAAGAAGCAGAATATCTGGCTTGCTTAACAATAATTTTATAAATGCAATTTTAGTCCTTTGTCCTCCAGAAAATTCACTTAATTTTTTATTTTTATCTTCTTTCGAAAATCCAAATTTATTTATTGCTGTTTCATATTCTTTTTTATATGTATATCCATCTAAAAGTTCATATTTATCATGTAATTTAGTATATTCTGCTGCATTTTTTTCTGATGAATCTTCCTGCATTTTTATAACAAGCTTTTCAATTTTATTTTCTATCTCTATTATTTCTTTATAGCATTTTAAAATTTCATCTAACATTGTTATATTATCATCTTCAAAATCTACTTGTTTTAAATAGCCAATTCTTGGATTTCCTTCTTTATAAATATTGAATTTTTCTGTTCCTATTCCTTCACTTAAAAGTTCATTATTTATAATAGCTTTTAACAAGGTAGATTTTCCTGCACCATTTCTTCCAACTATTGCAACTTTTTGTTTTCCTTTTATTTCAAAATTTATTTCTTCTAATATTGTTTCAGCACCATAAGTTACTGAACCATTTGTTATTCTAAAATTCATAATCTTTTCCTTATACTAATTTGATATTATTTTTTGCATATTATACTACAAAAATTTATTTTTTAAAAGTTATCATAAGTTATTTTCCTTGAAAACTATACATTTTCATGATAATATTAATTAAATTTTATAAAATTATTATTTACAATTTTTATAATTTAGCTAATCTTATTATA
>DSLMC04102__coassemble_1373_pt1 | contig 13674 bp, 14 predicted proteins | sample DSLMC04102__metabat2_low_PE_001 | metagenome-assembled genome bin DSLMC04102
ATAAAAATAAGAAATAGCCTAATTGTTAATTTATAAATTAACAATTAGGCTATTTTAATATATTTAAATTTCAAAATAAATCTTTCAAATTATTTTACAATCTTTAAAAATTTCTTCAATACAACTATGAATTGTTAAATCAGGATTTTCTTCAAAATATTCAAATTTTCCAGAAATAATTTTTTTCTTTTCTTCTAAATTTTTGTTTCTAATAATTTTTCCATTTTCAATAGCAAATTTTACATCTTCAAGAGTAATTTTTGATAAAACTCTCTTAAAATTATCTTCTTGTTTATATTCATCTAAAGATTGAAATTTTTCTTCATATAATATGTTTATATCTTTAAGATAACTTTTTTTATTTGAAAAACTATTCATTTTTCTAGCTTTATGTAAAATTATCCATAATTCAAACGTATAATTTGAATATCCTAACTTATAATTTACATTTCTATTGATTTTTTTTACTTCTTTCAATTCTCTTAAAATGTTTTCAAATTCTTTTTTTTGATAACTCTCATTTCCTTCATAATCACATAAATGATATGCTCTTACTTTATATGGCGCTGAAATATTTTTTGCAACCTTAGTAATTCTCCTACTAACTTTCGGTTCCCAAGTAACAGTATATGGTATTGATTCATCATTATTAATTAATTTTTTTAAGTGTTCTAAATACCACTTTTCTGTTTCTCCTTCTACCGAAAAATAATAATTATTATTGCTCTTTTTTATGTTTATTCACCTCTTATTCCTCAAAAATATCTGAAAAATCAATATCATTAATTGCCCCATATTTATTAATAAAATAATTTTTCATATAACTTTCTTCTTTTCTTACACCTTTTTCTCCAGTTGTACCAAAATCAGATAAAGAATAATGTATACTACTGTTTTCTTTCTTTTCTATAAATTTTATTTCATCTCTTCTTAATAAATTTTTATTTAAGAAAATTGGATTATGCGTATTAAAAATTAATTGTGCACCTTTTTTATTTATTTCATCATTTTGGAAAATTCTAATAATATTCATAATTGCCATTGGATGAAGTGAAATATCTAGTTCGTCAACAATTAAAATGTTTCCTTTTTTTATAGCAATATAAATCATTGGAAATATATCCATAAGCCTTACAGTTCCTAATGATTCAAAAACTTCTGAAGATATTACAATTCCTTTATTATCGTTTTTACTTTTAATTAATGATACTGGTTTTATCTCATCTTTTTTTTCAGATATTGGATAAGCAATATTATCAGAAATTGTTCCAAATCTTTTGGCTACCTTATCTATAATTTTATCTACGTAAAATTTTTTACTAGCATCAGCTTGTGATAAAACAGGAGCTGAATGTACTCTATCTGAACGATAAATTATCTCTAGATTATTTTCAAACCAATTATAAATTATATCAAATATTTTTTTACTATATAATGTTTTAAAAAACACATTAAAAAATAATTCTTTATTATCTACATTACCTTCATAAATTGATTCGACAATTTCCTCTTTAAAGTTTTCAATTAAATATTCTTTAATTGAATCTATGTTTTTTATATTTATTTTATCACTTCGATTATAAATAAGCTTATCATTTATTTTTAACTCTTCTTCTAAAATTTCTCTATCATAATCCATTCGCATAAATTTGCCAATTTTGAATTTTAAACTAAATTCAATTAATAAGTTTTCTGTTATAAATTTTATATAAAAATATACTGGATCATCTTCATTACTTTCAATATTAGGAATAATACTTAATCTATCAATTGCTACATTAAGATTAGAATTATTTTCTGTATCTTTAATATTTCCTCTAAGAACTATTGCTCTAAATACTTCTATGGCACTTATTATATTACTTTTACCTGATGAATTAGGGCCATATATTACAGCTGTAGGTAATGCTTTATATTCTTTATTTTTAGCATTCTTTTTTATTAAGCTATACTCTAATCCTTTTATTTTCTGAGCAGGTGTCATTTTAAAAACCATTTCTTCTTTAAAAGATTTAAAATTTTTAGTTCTAAATTCTAATAACATTATAACTCCTTTCTCACATTTTGCATTTTTTTTGCAAAATATATTTATATTATACAATTATTATTACCAATAGTCAATATTTTATTATTATAATATAGTATATTTAAAATATTGACTTTATATGTGCACTACTTCTTAAATATATAACTTTATAAAAACAAGAAATTCTCCAGCGATTAGCCTCGCTGGAGAATCAATAAATAAATGAAACGGTTACATTATTACTTTGTTTTGCAAAAAATTTGCTTTCTAGGATTTACCTTATTTTTTCTTTTTGCCTTTTTTCTTTCTCTTTGCTTTTTTTCTATCCCTCTTTTCTTCTCTTCTTTTTTCCTTTTTGTACTTCTGTTTTTCTTTCTTGTTCATGATCTGCTGAGCTCTTTCACTTGGAAAATCCATTTCAAGCTTAGAAGGAGCTTTTTTAATCACTAAATTACTGTACCTGTCTTGTACCGTTGCCATCTGATAAATGTAGTAAACATGCTGTCTGTTTAAAACATCAACCATCTCAACATCCGGACAATTTTCCTTAACAGAACATGCTAAATAGTTTTGAACATTCTCTTCACCGTGGTTAATCGCTAAGAATTCAATATCATCAAATTGATTGATGAAACCAATCATTCCATCAAGAGTAACATGTGAAGTTTTTTCACGGGTTGATTTAACAACAGCCCTCTTGTGATAAACATTTCCGCCAATAGTAATCATCTCTGATCTCTTGGCATCAAGCAAAGTTCTTGCCAAAGTTTCTTCTGCAGCATAACCAGTTAAATGAATCATAGCCCGATTATGCTCCAAAAACATTGGAACATACTGTCTTGCAGGTCCATTAGAAAGCATTCCAGAAGTTGTAACAACAATTCTTGGTCTTGTAGAATTCAAAATGTTGTTCCTTTGCTTTGGATCAACAATTTGTAAATTCTTTGGGAGAAAATCACTTGTTTCTGGATTAAACCAGTTTAAGATTTTCTGATACTTATAATTCGTATCAATTCCCAAAGGTCCATCAACCCAAATCTCATATTGCTCTGGAATAAGATTTTTATCTTGCAACTTTCTTAAATCGTAAAGCACCTCCTGCATTCTGCCTTGAGCAAAAGCACCTATCAAAATGAATAGATTTTTGCTGAAAGCTTCAAGCAGATTTTGAGTGAAACACACCTTAATATCTTTAGAGTTTGTGTTTCCATAGGTTGATTCGTGAACCATGATGAGTTCCAGTCGTCTAACCCAAGCCGGAATATCTGGAACAGGGAAAAATGGATTGGTGAGTTTGTAGTCACCTGTGAAGAAAAAGTTAATTGGCTTCATAAGGTGGTCTTCACACTGAACCAAAATAAAGCCAGCCCCCAAAAGATGACCATTAACAAAATACGTGACTTTGATACCTGGGAGAATTTCATACGTTTCTCCATAATTAAGTCCTTGGCAGAGTCTCATCGTCTTTTCGACATCATCCTCATTATATAAAGGATGGAATCTCCATGCCTCAACTGGATACTTATCTCTCAGATATTTTGCATTGTCTTCCTGCTGATCTGCCGAATCCTTTAAGAATTTTGGCAAAAGCTGTTTTGTAATTTGTGTCATATAAATTGGGTTTCTGTAACCATTTTTGACCAGTTTTGGCAAAAGCCCTGTATGATCAATATGGTTATGAGTTACTAAAATTGCATCAATTTTAGTTGGGTCTAAATCATCCATGTAGTTCAAATGTCTGTACTCGATTTCCTGGAAATATCCACAATCAACTAGAATGTGATACGTCCGTCCATCAACAAATGAAACTTCTAGTAAATTTCTTGACCCTGTTACTTCGTTATGGTACGCTGACAAACAAGCCTTAGAGACTTTTCTTTTTGACATAGAATCCCTCCTATTCTAAACAACACCATAAAAGTTAGTAATTTTGTCTCGCCTCCAATATTTATTGACTTTCTTTACAAAAAACTAATTCTAGTATTTTATTTGTAAAAAAAGTACATGTTTATTATAACACCCTTAGAGAGCAATTACAAACAAAAAGACAAAAAAATATATATTTAGTATTAAAGAGGTTGAACTTTTAATGTTCAACCTCTTTGTTATAAAAATTAGTTTATATTATTGCTTAAATTTTTTAATACTTCTATATTTTTAATCATGCATCTTATTATTATATTCCTATAACTTCAAAAAAATGTTTTTCACTATATTCTCTAATATCTGTTAAATCAATCATAGAATATTTCTCTTTTATTTTTTCAAAATAGTCTGATATATTATCTTTAAAAATAATATTATTACATTTTTCATCAATACTTATTCCTCTTCTTGCCTCTAACCATGGACGTTCATAATGAGTCATTTTCTCTAAAGCCTTTCCATTATAAAAACCAAAATATTTTATTATTACATCTAATAAATTTTTCTTATCTTCATCTAATATTTCAGAAATATCATAATCTAAATATTGTTCAATATTTTTTGAACCATAAAATTTATATTTATAATATATCTCATTGTATACTGGTCCATGTACCCATGCTTCACAATCCGAATTAAATAAAAAGTTACCAAAAAAAGCCTTATAAAAACCTTGTGAATAATATAAAAGTTTTTGCAATGCAAGAGGTGTAATCTCTTCACATTTCATAATAATATATTGGGCAATTAATTCTATGTCCGACATATTATAATCTGCTTGTTTTATAGCATTAATACTGGTTAAATATGCGTTTTCAGCAATATTATCTTTATTTTTTTCTAATATTTCTAACATATAATCACTACTATTTAATATTTTATATAATTCATCTGAATAAAGTTTGCTTGGAATATCACCATTAATGTATCTAGTTATTGTTACTTCTCCCCATCCTAAAAGTTTAGATAATGGCTTTTTACCAATTTTATATTTTCTTAATATCTCTTCTATTTCTTCAATACTAATAATTTTTTCTTCTTCTCTATATGCTTTATCTATTCTTCTTAAATTCTCATCTATGCTATCTTTTGAAGAAACTGGATTTCCACATTTACTACAATAATCAATAACTTTTATATATTCATATTCTTTTCCTTTAATTTCCTCTTTAGCAACTTTTTCTTTTCTAGTTAAATTGGCAATCTCATTACAAACTTCACAATATTCTTTCAACATATCTTTTCCCTCACTTTTATTATTTAAATAAAAATTTTATATTCTTTTCCCTTTCATGAAATGATACTATTAAAACATATTCACCATCTCTTAATTTCTTTATATTTATTTTAATATAAACTGGAATTTTTTGATATTCTCCCCAATAATTTAATTCATATTCCTTTGAAAAAATATATAATATATCTTTTGAGTTATAATCATCTACTGCATAACAAAAATCTTCTACTTCTATTTCCAATAACATACTTTTTTGATTCTTCGTATTTAAATGATACTTGTTAATAAATTCTATGTTTTTTTCTCTATTTATATCCGAAATTTTAAATCTGTTTGCTTTTATTAATAATTTAAATTTTTCTACATATTTTATTATCTCTTCTTTTGTAAAGTTTAAATATTTATTCGTATGTTTTTGCATGTATTCATAAGACACCACCTTGCTATAAAGTATCAATTGATACTTTTATGTTACTATTTTTTTTTTATAATGTCAAGCAAAATACTAAAATTATTAAAAAAAGTTGAACTTTTAATGTTCAACCTCTTCTACATCTTCTACTTCTTTAACCATAATAGTTCTAATGTTATTTCTTTTTCCTCCATAAATGTCTGAAAATAAATCATCACCTATTATCATCATTTCTTCTGGTTTTAAACCTAATCTGTTAAAAGCTTTATTAAAATTTTTCTTCAACGGTTTATGTGCAAATCCTATATAATCAATTCCTTTAGCTGAAAAAAACTTTTCAATTTTATCATCTATACCATTCGAAACAACAATTACTTTAAGCTCTTTTTTTAATGTATCAATCCAATCTTGATTGCATTTTGGAATATTTCCCATATCTTTTCTTAAAGTTTCATCAACATCTAAAATTACACCTTTTATACCTTGAGCTTTTAATGCTTTTATATCTTCTATTGTTAAATCTCTTACTTTTTGAATAGTCATATCAGGTTTTATTCTAAAACTCATTACAAAATTCACACATTCAAAAATTTTATCTATAATTCTATCTTCTATCGATTTCACTAAATATCTCCTTTTTATATGTGAATATTATATCATGATAAATAAAATTATTCAATTGCATAAAAAAAGCCTTGAAATTTAGAGCATCATTAATAAATGCTCCAAATTCCAAGACTAATTAGAGAATTTATATTAGTTGTCGAAGTAAGAATCGCTTGTTCCAAATACTAATGCATTATTTTCAAAACTCATATTTGTATAAATATTATTAATTTTATTATTTATTTCTTCCATTGGCTTCACCATATAAAACCTTTCTTAAATAAATTTTAACTTGTATGGATTATATCACTAAGCCCATTTTTGTTGGTGTTTTTTATGTGAATTCTAACCTAATTTATTATGTCCTAATAAAAAAGCTTAAACTATATGAAAATAGACTCGTGCAAAGCCCCCGAGTCTAAGTTATTTTTAATACATGTATTATTTTTTGTTCAATATACATCTTTTTGTACTTTGAACTTGAAATAATTTTATTCATAAAAAATGTTTTTTATGTGTTTATTTCTAATATTTTTTGTAACTATTAAATGTTTTAATTGTGAAAAAATTACTTTTAAAAATAAACATTTTATAAATAATTATGCATTATTATAGAATTTGGATCTTCAAAGATTCCTAAATTTGGAGCATTATAAGTAAATATAATAAAACAGATTAAAAGTAAGATTAAGCTTAAAAAGCAAGTTGTTTTATTACAGTTATAATTCTCTAACTTAATAATATTATATGAAACTAATTCTGCAATAATTACACCTATAAAAAAACTTGCTATATCCACTATTCCAATATTTTCTCCTAAAACTCCTGTATATGTATAGAAAAAAGCTATTATAAAAATTATTCCTGCTATAATTCCTTTAGTTCTTCCACAAATATAATTTTCGTTTTCTTTGCCAATATAAAAGTATCCAATAACTGTAGTAAGAAGCATAGGGAAAAATATTAATTTTAAATGTTCCCAAGTACTTTCATTTACTGCAGAAAAAAGTCCAACAAAAGTATTTTCTCCAGACCATTCATAAGTAAAATGTAATAATACTCCAAGTATTGAAACTAGTATAAAAGATATTATATGAAATCTTTTAATTTTTTCTTTCATAAAAACCTCACCTCTTTAAAGTTTATTTTAAAAAGGTGAGGTTATGAATAGATTTTAAATTAGAAAAACATTAATGAGTAATATAGAATTGCTATTCATTAAAATACTTTTTCTTATTCTCCATTAATTAAGTATTCAACTAACTTATAAACAGAAGTATAAGGATTACAATTAACACTGTTTAATTTTTTTCCATTTTCTATTTGTTCTTTTTCTAGTTGCTTACAATTAGCTATTGCAGTTTGAGTATTAGCTGTTATTTTATCATAAATATTTAAATTCTTTTTATAATTTGGAATAAATCTTTTCAAGTCGTCTATTACTTCTTCATTTGAATTATAATTTTTTCTGGTATATTTAAAATGTTCTCTAAACCAAACTTCAAAACAAGGGGTAGATACTATTGGAATTATATTTTTACTTTTAGCTAATCTAATCGCTTTATCAATACGAGGTTGTTTTTTAGGAGACACGTCTGTATCAAATATACAATACACTCTGTAATTATCTTCAATATCTATATCTTGTTGAATTATATAGTTTATTAATGCTTCAACCATTTGTACAGGATCTGTTACTCGACAATCTATCGGCTTTATATAATATGGTTTTTCCCTTCCTTGATAATTATTAAAATATATCTCTTCTGTCTTATTATCTTTGCCTTCATAATTAACTAATATACACTCTTTTGGTTTCCTATTATTTCTATTTCTTGCTATTTGTACTATTCTTCTGGCCATAACTGTTCACCTAAAGCTATAAAAGGAATTGCCCCATATTTTCCATTCAAATATCCTTTTTCTATATTCTCTGTTTTTCTAACAGGAAAATCATCTAATGGATATAAATCAGTAGCTCCTTTCTTATAATCTTTTTCTGTAAACCAAATTTGATCTCTCCTAAATAAACTTAAATTTAATAAGTTTGTATCATGAGTATTAAAAATTAATTGTGCTCCATTTTTATTAAACTCTTTACTATTAAATATTTTTACAATGTATTTAACTAAAAAAGGATGTAAACTTTTATCTAATTCATCAATAATTAATACTTTTCCTTCTTTTAATACATGTAATAGTATCGGGTTTAAAATAAACATATTTTGAGTTCCTAAAGATTCCTCGTTAAAATTTAGCTCTATACTTTCTACTTTGCCTTCATCATTTGTAATATTATGACTTGTTGTAACATGAAAACTTCTAACTCCTTTTTGAAAAAAACTTCTAATTTCTTGTGGTATTGCTGAAAGTTGAGTATCTGTTAGTTCCACATCTGAAACATTGTAATCACTTATATTAATCTCGGCTTCATTTAATATATTTAATGAAAATTCTCTTAATTCACCTGTTTTATCATTCTTATATTCAGAAAATGCTATTGGCCTTAATTGTTCATATTCAAATAACACATTTATACCATTTGTAATAAAATCATAAACCGGTTTTGTTTTTTCATAATTCCATGTTGTTGCTGTAGCTAATAAAAATTTATTTTCCATATTTTTGGATGTAATGTCCTTCAAAGAATGTTCACTTGTCGTATAATGATATTTATTAATTTCTGTTCTTTCAAAAATTTCTGTTTCCTTACCATTTGGATAATAATATAAATATTCTTCATAAATTCTATTTTCATCTGCAATAAATCCATATACATATTTAATCTTATTTATCAACATTATTATTTCAAACGAAGTTGGTTTATTTTTATATTCCTTATCAAATTTAAATGGAATTATTGGTAATTTTTGTCCGGGTTGCATATTGTTAGAATTTCTTATCATTGTAATTACTATATTTATTGCTTTTATTAAATTACTTTTACCAGAAGCATTAGCTCCATATATTACAGCTGATTTTAAGTAATTTTCTTTTGTTCCCATTATTAAATTTTCAGGAAGCTCCTTATCAGAAGATGCTAACATGCTGAAAATCTTTTTTTCTTTTATAGACATAAAATTTTCAACACTAAATTGTATTATCATATACATACACTCCTTCTAATATAAATTTATATTACTATTATATTACTTTTTTTAAAAAAAGTAAACATGTCACAAAAATATTTTTAACTTTTTTGCATTTTTTATTCATTTTTCTTGATTTAATATTGATTTTTTTGATTTAATTATCTGTTTTTGTATATTTATTTTTTCTTTTAAAAACCTCACCTCTTTAAAGTTTATTTTAAAAAGGTGAGGTTATGAATAGATTTTAAACAATATATTTTTGAATTTTATATAACTTTAAACTAATTAGAATTTTTTAATTTTTTTGCAAGTTCTTTAATAATATTTAGCATTTCTTGATAGTTTTCTGTTTTATATTCTGCTTTTAATAATTTTAATGATATTTTACCTTTTCTAAAAACAGAACATTCAAAATCTAAATTTCTTATATCTGAAAGTTTTAACTTGTCTTTTAACTTTCCTGCAATCTCATCTCTTTCTTCTCTAGAATTAATTTTTATCTGTTGTTTATCATTAACTGAACAACCTCTTAACATTATCTCAATTCTAAAATCATTTTCCTTATCTTCTCTAAATGCACATGTCAAGTGAATATAAGGTATTTTATTTTCATTAACGATATTTTTTGTTTTAGCAAAATCTAAATATATTTCTCCAGTATCTGTAGACAATTTCATATCACTTAAATATTTTTTATCTTTACAAACTGTATTTGCAAAATAATAATATAAAAATCTATTTTTATCCCATTCTTTTAAGCTAATATTTTTCATTTTTTTAATGTATTCTTCTATATGATCTATGTATTTATAATAGTCTTGAAAAATATTATTTTTAATTTTAGACTTATATTCTTCTAAAATATTATATATGTCTTTTCTAGTAATGCAAATTACATTTTTATCTTTTAAAACAGATTCATCATATGTTTCACTAGTATCATATAATTTGTAATAAACAGATTTTACTTTTGAGTTTTTAGAATAGTTTTGAATCTTTTTCCTATAACTTTCTAATTGAGTATTTCCATCTTTGTCTTTTCGTATATAAGATGCTACTTTGTCTTCAATAATTATTTTATAAATTTCTTTGTATGACTTTAATTAGATTTACTCCAACTTCTATACTAGCTTGTTTACCATTTGATATTTTGGCAATTATTGTTGCTTTACCAATATTATTTGCTAAAACATTTCCTTCTGAATCTATTTTACAAATATTTTCATCACTACTAGTCCCTGTTATAGTCTTATTAGTTGTATTTTGTGGATACATTATTGCAGATATTTTAGCTGTATTTTCAATTAGTAATTCTATGTTTTCTACATATATTTCCACTCTTTGTGCATAAATTTCTAATAGCTTTTCTAGTACTGCTAATTTGATTATTGAAGTAGTTGAAGATGCTTCAGCTGATGAAATACTTTGCATACTCCTACATTATGCAAATGTGCTGAATAAGTTCAATAATAATATGAATTTAATTCGTTTACATTATTATCTTTATATCCTCCTCTAAAATCTGCTCTTCCCCATGTACATATACTACAAATAATTGTAATAATTATTATCACTTTAGAAAAGTTATTATATTTTCTCATTTTTTGTCATAAAAATTATTATTTATCCAAACTATATTATATCTCTAATGTCTGCTCTACTGATTGATATTAGCAATTTTTTTTAAAATATTAAAAGAATAATTAATATAACTTTTATTCATATAAATACAATATACTAATGTTATTATTAAACTAAATATACTTATCAAAATTGAATTTTTATAATATAAAAAAATAAGTATACTCATCATAATAATTTGACAAATATATGTCTTTTTTCTAAATTTAATATTTATATGCTTTTTTAAATCAAATATTCTATATATAGTTACTAGCACATAAGAAACTATTGTAGAAATACAAGCAACAATTATTCCATATCTTATCATAAATATAGCATTTATTATTACATTTACTATTCCAGCTATTAATGTAGTTATAGCTATATTTTTCGACAATTTTAAGGATATATATATAGCTCCTAATAAGCCACTTAAAATTTCAAAATTTGTTGCAATCATCAATAATGGTATATATACATATGCTTCATTAAAACTATTGTTAATCATTATTCTAAAAATAATTGGCATAGCTGCTATTATAATGAGGCATAAGCAAGAACATATCTTAAAAATGTTATCAATAACATTTGAAAAAAATTTTTCCTTTTCACAATCCTTAGCATTTATTGAAGCTGATTCTGTCCACGATAAGTTAAAAACACTAAAGATATGTGACATTAATATAGAGAATTTTGTAGATATAGAATATATACCATTTGCACTATTTCCTATTAAATAGGAAATCATAACTTTATCTGATATACTAATAAACCATGAAGACAAACTATTCGGTATTAAAGGTAATGAGTATCTTATTAAATTAATTATATCTCTCTTATTAAAATAAGAAATTTTTAAGTAATTTAATATTTTTTTATTTATTAGTATATATATAGCTCCTATACTGTTAGAAATCCCCCCCGCAAGGACAATACCTTTTAATCCCATTTTTAGAAAATAAATAAAAATAAAACACCCAATTACATTGGTAACGCCTACAAAAATACTTGAAATAGCATATGATATATTATCTCCTAATCCTCTAGCAATTTGAGATAATATACTTAAAAAAATACAACTTATAGCATAAAAATAAATATACATATAAAAATTTATATGTACAATATTACAAATAATAACATATACTATAGAAAATATTACTAATTGTATTAGTATACATATTATACCACTTGATAGTATTTTTTTTTCATTAATTTTGTTACCTCTTTCATCTATTAAAAATCGAAATATACCATTCTCTAATTGTATTGTCATAAATGGTGCTAAAAGTAAAGCAGATGTTGTTATTAAATCAAAAGCTCCATATTCTTCAGTTGTTAAAAATGCTGTTAATAGAGGTAATAAAAAAAATGATAAAAATTGAGTACAAAATTTACTTGCAAAAATTATTATAGTATTTTTAGTTAATTCCCTTTCTTTTTTATCCATTTAATTCCTCTTATTCTATTTTTATCTTTTTATCTTTTATTATATATGCTATTTGCATAGCAAATAAAAAATTTATACTTCCTATAATAACATTTACTTCACAAATTCCATAAGTAAAAAAAACTAAGGCAATAATTAATTCCTTTCTTGAAAGGTTATTTCCTATTTTTTTATAATATATATAATATATTGAAGAATAAATTATATATGATATCATTCCTAATTCTACTAAAATGTATAAATAATAATTGTCCAAAAAATATCCTTCTATCTTATTCTTTCCAAATAAAGAAAATAATAAATCATTATTGATATAATAATTCCAGTAGTAAGGTCTACCACTTAAGAATCTAGATATCATTCCTTTTGAGTCTGTACCATATCTTATAGTAACAATTATTGAAAATATTGTAAAAATAAACATCATATATGGCATTAATTTTATTATTTTATCTTGTACTCTACACCTCTTATTTTTAATAAAAAAATTAAATATAAATAATAAAATTATTGATATAATTCCTGTTCTGGAATCTGAATATATATATAATATTAAGCTACTAAATATTATTAAAAAATATACTTTTTTGCTATCATATAAATAATACAATCCCAAAGCTATTGGTAAGAAAAATAAAAATACTTCATTAGGATGAGTAAATCCAAAACTATATCTAATTTTAGTACCAGTTTCAGTATATCTAATCATATTATGACTCTCTAAAAATCCAATTTTACTTAAAACGATTGTAGTTAAAAACATAAATACAGAGGCTATTGTAAAAACTTTTACAAATTTTTTTTTGTCATTCTCAAAAAATAATACACCTAAACACACAGATATTAAAAAGTTTACATCTTCATATATTAATACAAAATATAATGAACATATAAAAAAAAGTATTATTGTTAAAAACTCTCTTTTAGTAAATTTTTTATAATATAAATCTATTAAAACCAATAACATTATTATTGTTAAAAAGATATATAAAAATCTTTTAGTAATTGTATATGAAATAAAATATTTAAAAACAATACATAAAAATATGATAATCTTCTCTAACCCAGTAATTCTTTTATTTTCCATAGTATTTTAATTTCCTTTGTTTTTTTTTATATAAAAATATCCTATAATTCCTAAAGGATATACAAAAAATGTAATTATTCTCTTAGGTGATTTCTTTAAAATTTCTTTTTCTTTTGCCAGTAGTCCAAAAGCAATATAATAAATTGCATATTTTAAGTGGGCGGTGCGGGACATGACGCCCAGTACCTGGCAAAGATGATTCCAACCGCAATGAT
>DSLMC04102__coassemble_1831_pt1 | contig 10546 bp, 12 predicted proteins | sample DSLMC04102__metabat2_low_PE_001 | metagenome-assembled genome bin DSLMC04102
TAATTGTATATAAATTTTATTTCATAAAATTTGGTATTAAAATTAAAAAAATATATAAAATTTTCAATTTTACATTATTGAAATTTTAATTTTTGTTTTGCAATAAAAAAAATAAATTTTACAAAATATGACATAATATTAATAAAAGCTTGAAAATTTTTAATAATAATATATAATAATGTAAGAAAAAGGAGAATATATATGTTATATGGAATGGATGACCATGACTTTGAAAATTTAAGCTTGGTTAAAAAATCCAAATTAAATATGAAAAAAGTTATATTAGTAATTATAATATTTTTACTATGTTTTTTTATCATGTTTGGAAGTTTTTCTATTTCATATAGAATAATAAATAAACAGCCAATAGATAATCTAGCATCAACTGAAATAGAAGGAAATGTTAATAATAATGAAAAAGAAAATTCAGAGCCTATAAAAGTTACAAAAGAAGAAAAAATAAAAGAGAAGGATTTGAAAAATGATGAAACTGCAAATTTAGTAATAAATGCAGATGTACAAATAGCCGAACATAATATGGAAGAAATAAAAAAGCAATTTTTACCAGTTCAAAATTTAAATGCAAAACAAGATATTAAAAACATATATACTTCTGAAGAGAAGCAAGTATATTTAACTTTTGATGATGGACCATCCAAAAATATAACACCACAAATTTTGGATATTTTAAGAGATAATGGAGTAAAAGCTACATTTTTTGTGTTAGGTTCTAGAGTAGAATTATATCCAGAAATTTTAAAAAGGGAATTTAACGAAGGACATTATATAGCAAATCATGGATATTCTCATAGTTATAAGTCAATTTATGAAAGTAAAGATACAACTTTTAGTGAATATGTCCAATGTGAAAATGCTATAAAAAATGCTTTAGGAATACCAGAGTATAATTCGTATTTGTTTAGATTTCCAGGAGGTTCTAGCGGAGGAAGTTATTCTTCTATAAAAAAAGAGGCAAGAGATTTGTTTGATTTATATGGTGTAGCATATACAAATTGGAATTGTTTAACTGGAGATGCTGCTGGAAGTAAAACCAAGGAAGAATGTATGGCAGAAATGATTTCAACTAAAGCAAATCAAAACAGTATAATACTATTAATGCATGATGCAGGAGATAAAAGTCAAACTGTTGAAGCATTGCCAGAAATAATACAATATTATAAAAATGAAGGCTATACTTTTAAGAATTTTTATGAAATATTTAAATAATAATATAATGTAAAATAATTATAATTATAGGATAAAATTGATAATAAAGAATAAGTTAATAGATACATTTATACTAAAAAAATTAGAGGTAAAAAGGCACAAAAAAACAAAAATTATAAATTTTTGACTTGACAAATTGCTTGTATTTATGCTAATATATTTATTGTTGATAGAAAATATTAACTTTAATGCGGTAGTGGCGGAACTGGCAGACGCGCTAGACTTAGGATCTAGTGGGAGACCGTGGGGGTTCAAGTCCTCTCTACCGCACCAAAAGTCGAGATACATAAATCTCGGCTTTTTCTTTTGCCTGTAAGATTTGCTGGATTTTGGCAAAGAGAGTAAGTCCAGTTATGGTACAGCCCTTGTTACTGTAAGTAAAAATAAATATATTCTTAGAAAATAAAGGTTTTTATCACTTTTCAAAACCTTTCATCACTTTTCATCGTTATTTGTTAATGCTGGACTTGTGCTGGATTAAATAAAATCTATATAATATAGTAATACCAATAGATGCAGGAGTTTTTGAAACATATAATAAAAAAGTAATGCTGGACTAACAATAAATATCAATGAATAATGATAAAAAATAATAAGAGCGAATAAAAAACATTTAAAGTATTGAAGATTAATAAAACTAATGAACTTAATTTAATTTTATAAAACAATAAAAAATAACAAGAGTTTATATTTGATATAAATGAATATAAATTAATTTTTATTTTTCAGTATAATTTTGAAAGTGTATATGATATAATTAGTTTGTCAAATAGTAATTTGTAGGTATAAATATAATAATTTTACTAGTTCGAAACTCACATATTTTTTGATTTTACAAATTATGCACAAAAATTTCATAAACTATATATAAAATGTTGCTATAAAAATAAATTATTTTTGGAGGGAAAATGAAAAATAAGAAAAATATTATTTTAATTGTATTGGTATTAGTAATTATAATTGCAATAATAGTTATAGATATTATTTTAAAAAAGCATAATTATAAAAGTGTAAATGAAAATGTTATAGATACGAATACTACCAATAATGAATTAGTTGATACAAATGAACAAAATACTGATGTTCAATATAATTATACCAAGGGAGAAATTTTTAAAATAGAAAATAATATTATTTATTACGGAGATGCAGAAGCAGAAGAAGAAAATGATTATTTATCACAAGAAATACCAGAAAATAGTAAGATTATTGATTATGAAAATGAAGAAATAATAAGCGTTAATGATATAGAAGTTGGAGATTATATAACTTTATATGTTCCAACTCCAGAATCTATAAACGCTCAAGCGATTATTATAGTTGCAAAAAAAGATTATATTATAAACCAAATAGAAAATCAATTGTTACACAAAAAAGAATTTAATGGAAGTCTAGACTATTATAATGAATCAGAAAATTATATTACAGTAGAGATAGCTTTGGAAAACAAAACGATTGAAAAAATGCAAGTTCAGCCGATGTATTATTTAGATTTGCGTGTTGGGGATAATACAGAAACTTATTTGGGGTGGAAAGAGGATAATCCAAATTCAAATTATGGTTATCATGTGCATGAATTATGTACTGTAGAATTAGAATCTGAAATCACTGATTTATCAAATAAGTATATGGTTAAATCTATCGAGTTTATCGCAGACTAACAAAATTACAATAAGTAGAGTAGGTAATAAAGTTGAAATTATCTACTCTTTAATATATAATGCTAATAAAAGATAGTAATTTGAAAGTGAGGATTTAATAATGAATAAGGGAAAAACAGGAATATTGATGATAATATCTGGAAATATATTATATTTAGCCTATATTTTCTTTTGTAGCGACGAAATAACACCATTTAGTGAATTTAGTTCAGGGTTACTATTAGGTTTATCCGTAGGAATTAATTTAGTAGGAATAATATTATTGGTACTATATATTTCAAAAAATGAAAAAAATAAATGATTATATAGAAAAGGAGGTAAAAAAATGTATAAAACTGTTGTTATAGAGTATTCTCCAAAAGCAGATGATATGGCTAAGAAAATCGAAGAAAAAGCAAATGAAATGTTACAAAATGGATATGAATTAGTTACAATGTCAATTACAGGAACAGCAAAAGCAATTTTAGTATTTAAGAGCAAATAGAAAAGATTATTACCAAAACCGATAAACTAAGATATATAATAAGAAAAAATATTAATATTATGATAAAAAAGAAGGGAAGGTAAAATATTGTGAAAAAAATTTCTGGAAATAAAAAACTAATTATTAGTGTTATGATAATTATAGTAGTAATTGCAATAATTGTGGGAAGTATAATTTCAATACAAAAAAGTGGAAGTAATATTTCTTTTGGAAAAAAGACTTTAAACATTTTATCAGGTTCTGAAAATGAAGTTTTAGAACCAATACTTGAAGAATTTGAAAAACAAAATAATGTTAATATAAATATGACATACGAAGGTTCAGTAGATATTATGCAAGAACTTCAAAATGGTGCTGAAAACTATGATGCAGTATTTCCTGCAAATAGTATATGGATAAGTATGGGTGATACTAATTTAAAAGTAAAAAATCAAAAATCAATTACAACAACACCTGTTGTATTCGGAATTAAAAAAAGTGTAGCAGAAAAATTAGGTTTTGTTGGAAAAGATGTAACAACCAAAGATATATTAGAAAAAATACAAAGCAAAGAACTTAGTTTTATGATGACATCAGCAACCCAGTCAAATTCTGGAGCGACAGCATATTTAGGATTTATTTATGCTCTACTCGGAAATCCAGAAGTAATAACAGCAGAAGATTTAGATAATGAAGAATTAAAAACAAACTTAACAACAATTCTTTCAGGAGTAAACCGCTCATCAGGAAGCTCTGATTGGCTTAAAGATTTATTTTTAGAAAGTGATTATGATGCAATGGTAAACTATGAATCAATTATAATCGATACAAATAAAGAATTAGTAGCTAGAGGAGAAGAACCTTTATATGTAATATATCCACAAGATGGTTTAGGAATTGCAGATTCACCACTAGGATATATTGATAATGGTAATAAGGAAAAAGAAGAAATATTTTTAAAATTACAGGATTATTTAATATCAGATGAAGTAAAACCAAAATTATTAGAATTAGGAAGAAGAACATCATTTGCAATAAATTTTGAAAATAGTAATCAAGAAACATTTAACTCAGATTGGGGAATTGATACAAAGAAAGTTTTAAATGTCATGAAAATGCCAACAGCAGATGTAATTCAAAAGGCATTAAATATGTATCAAACAGAACTTAGAAAGCCATCACTTACTGTATATTGTTTAGATTATTCAGGAAGTATGGCAGGAAACGGAGTGACGTCTCTAAGAAGTGCGATGAGTATGCTTTTAGATCAAACAAAAGCAAAAAATTATATGCTACAAGCAAGCACGAAAGATGTAACAATAGTAATTCCATTTGATAATAATGTGTTAGATATATGGAAAGCGGAAGGAAATGATGAAACAACATTATTAGAATTACAAAGTAAAATAGACTCATTAGACCCACAGGGAGGTACAGATATTTATAAACCACTAATTAAGGCAATGGATGAAATAAAAAAATATAATGTATCTGATTATACAACATCTATAATACTAATGTCAGACGGAAAATCGAATGTAAACTCATATAATCAGGTTGTAGAAGAGTGGAATCAAGAAAATTTAGACATTCCAATATTTTCAATAACATTTGGAGAGTCAGATGACAGAGAATTACAAGCACTAGCAGATTTTTCAACAGCAAGAGTATTTGATGGAAAAGATAATTTAGAAAAAGCTTTTAAACAAGCAAAGGGATATAATTAAAATTAAGCTGTTTTTTTAATATGAACAAACAGCAAAAGGAATGGTAATATGTTAATTTATAGAAAAAACATTATAAGATTTGATATTTTAAATACACTAATAGCAATTATTATATTTATTTTACTATTTACCATATTAGAGATAAATATAATAATTTCAGGAATACTTGCAACGCTTATTTATATTGGTAGTGCTTTGTTATTTGCACCAAATAATAAATTAGTGTTACTTGGGATAAAAGATTCAAACAAACAAAAAGAATATATGAATTTATTAGATAATGGCTATGATAATTATGAAAAAATAATTAATATTAAAAATCAAATAACCAAACCACATATAAAACAAGAGTGTAATGACATAATAGGAAAGATAGCAAAAATATTAAAATATTTAGAAAAACATCCAAAGAAAATAGGCGAAAATAAAAAGTTTTTTACATATTATTTAGAAACAATTTATAAAATTGTAAATTCATACTTTGAAATATCTTCTCAAAATATACATACAAAAGAAATTGAAGATGTTATATCAAAAACAGAAAAAACACTTGTAATGATAAATAAATCTTTAGACGACCAGTTTACAAAAATGATACAGAATGATGCATTAGATTTAGATACGGAAATAGATTTTTTAAAAAGCAGTATTCAGATGAAAGATTTTTAAAATTTGAGGTGAAAAAATGAAGTCAAAAATAGTAGGTGGAATTATATTATTACTAGTAATCATAGTAATTATTGCATTTCAATTTGTAAATGTGAATAAACCAGAAGAAATAACAGTATCAGGATATTTAGGTGGAGAAAAAGAAGGTCTTATGCAAGATGAAGAAGTTAAAAAAATATTAAAAGATAAATATGGTATAACAGTTGAATATACAAAAGCTGGTTCTATAGAAATGATAGAACAAGATTCATCAGATAAAGATTATTTATTTCCATCTAGTCAAACAGCATTAGAATTATTTAATCAGACTAAAAGTGATAAATTATATAAAAGTGAAATTGTATTTAATTCACCAATTGTAATTTATACTTGGAAACCAATCGCGGAAGCATTAATTAATAATGGAATAGTAGAAGAAAAAGACAATTCATATTATATTGCAGATACATCAGCATTAATAAAATTAGTAACAGACAAGAAAAAGTGGAGTGATATTGGTGTAAATGATTTGTATGGGTATGTAACAATACAATCAACTGATCCTAATAAATCAAATTCAGGAAATATGTTTGCAGGTTTAGTGGCAAATATTATGAATAATGAAACAGTAGTTGATTCAAGTACTGTTGATACAATTTTACCTAATTTAAAAGACTTTTTTGGAAAAATTGGTTATATGGAACATTCTTCAGGAGATTTATTTGAACAATATTTGAAAACAGGAATGGGAGCTAAACCAATGATTGCAGGCTATGAAAATCAAATGATAGAATTTGCAATAGAAAATCCAAATGATTGGAATATGGTAAAAGAGCAAGTAGCAGTTTTATATCCAGAACCAACAGTATGGAGTTCTCACCCATTAATTGCTTTAAATGAGAAAGGAGCAAAACTAATAGAAGCAATGCAAGATGAAGAGATACAAAAAATAGCTTGGGAAAAACATGGATTTAGAACAGGTGTTAATGGAACAATAAATACAGAAATTGAAGGCTTTTATGGAATACCTAAAAATATAAATGCAGTTATTCAAATGCCAAATCCAGATACGATGCAAAAAATAATGGATGGTATAAAATAAAAATAAATTGTAAGGAGTAAAAAAATTATGGAAGAAATAAAAAAAGAAGATTTAATTATCAAAGAAGGAAGTACAGCAATTACTGAAGAAAGTATTTATGATTATAACAAATTATCAGAAGAAGATAAAAAAGAAGTAACAAACATTATGAAAAATATAGAAGATGGAGATTCTAACAGTGTGATTCAATATGGAGTAGGAGCACAGTCAGAAATTGCAAATTTCTCAAATAAAATGTTAGAAGATGTAAGAGCAAAAGATACAGATTATGTAGGTGATATTTTATCTAATTTAATGGTTAAAGTAAAAGATACAGACGTAAATGGTTTTATACAAGAAAGTCCATTAGAGAATATTCCTATAATTGGAAAATTAGTAGATAAAACAAAGAGATTTTTTGCAAAATATCAAAAAATTGAAAGTCAAATAGATGAAATATCTGAAAAGCTTGACAATGAAAGAATAATTCTCCTAAAAGATATTGTTATGTTTGACAATTTATTTGAAAAGAATACGGAATGTATTCATAATTTAGATTTATATATTATTGCAGGAAATAAAAAAATCGAAGAATTAAAAACAAAAATACTACCAGAAATGCAAAAAAAAGCAGAAGAAACAAAAGATCCTTTAAATGCACAAAAAGTTGCTGATATGAGTGATTTTACTGCTAGATTTGAAAAAAAGATACATGATTTGAAATTAACAAGAACAATTGCAATTCAAACAGCTCCACAAATAAGATTTATCCAGTCAGGGAATAAAGCTTTGGTAGATAGAATTCAGTCATCAATACTAAATACAATACCTCTTTGGAAAAGTCAAATTGTTCTTGCAATTGGAATTATTAGGCAAAAAGGTGCATTGGATTTACAAAAACAAGTAACAGAAACAACAAATGAGTTATTAAAGAAAAGTTCTGAAATGCTAAAAACAAATACAATAGAAATAGCAAAAGAAAATGAAAAAGGAATTGTTGAATTAGAAACACTAAAAAAAGTAAATGACGATTTAATAACAACAATTGAAGAAACAATTAAAATAAGCGAAGAAGGAAGAGTAAAACGTGAAGAAGTGGAAAAAGAATTAGTTGTAATTGAAAAAGATTTAAAAGATAAATTGTTAAATGCAAAAAATAATTAAGATTTTAAAAAATATTGTCTGCTTTCTTTAATTATAAAATAAAGAGGTGTTATTTATGAATGAAGTTAATTATAATGCTATGATTAATTTTGAAAGATTTAAAAACTTGTTTTTAGCTCAAAACAAGAAATATTATAGAAAAATAGGAATCTTCAGTTCTATATTTTTTATTCCATTTACAATTTTACTAATATTTGCTTTTATATATGAACCATCAGGTAAAGGGGTTTTATATATTTTAGTAAGTTTATTATTAGTAGTGCTAGGAATACTTCTTATTTTTAAACCATTTATTATTTTTTATACAAGAAAGAATATTGTTACTAGTTGGTTTCAATTTCATGGATTAAAAGATTTAAAAGGCAGTTTTTCTAATTACAAGGTGGAATATAATGTTAATTTATCAAAATATGGTGTTAGTGAAAAATTTGTATCTGGTGCAGAAGTTAGATTTCCTTGGTTTACATTTACAGGAAAATATGTAGAGTCACCAGAAGGTGTTTATTTTACTTATGATGACGGTAAAAATAGTTCACTTATGTATAATATGCTTGGTGTGAACTATCTTTTAAGAGAAGAATTATCAGGAGAGACGTTGTTTATTGAAAAAGAAGTTTTAAATAAAAACCCTAATTTAATAGAAGATATTAAAAAATCAATAGAAAATTCTAAGAAAATATATAAAAATAAAAATGTTTCTAACGAAGAAAAAGAAAAAATGTTAAACTGGATAGCAAAACGTTAATTTGTAAAAAATAGGAGTTTCTATGAATAGTATTATAATATATGGTTCCCATTATGGAACAACAAAACAATATGCAGAAGAACTTTCAAAAAGAACTAATATAAAAGCAATTTCTTTTAAAAAATTTAATCAACAAATAAATGATTATGATAATATTATTTATTTAGGTGCTTTGTATGCCGGTGGAGTATTAGGAATGTCAAAAACACTAAAAAAATTAAATAATATTTCAAACAAAAAAATTCTTATTGCAACAGTTGGTCTTTCGGACCCAACGGATGAAGTAAATAAAAATAATATAAGGAATAATATAAAAAATCAGATACCAAAAGAAGTTCTTGAAAAAGCAAAAATCTTCCATTTAAGAGGTGGAATAGATTATTCAAAATTAAACTTTGCCCATAAAACTATGATGAAATTGCTTTATAATGCAGTTAAGAATTTACCAAATGAAAAGCAAACAGCTGAAGATAGAGCAATGATAGAAACTTATAACAAAAAGGTTAATTTTATTGATTTTTCTAGTTTAGATAAGATAACTAATGAAATACAAAAATAAAGACAAATTACAATTTAGCTAATTATTAGAGTAGCAGTAGTTTTGCAAAATGTTAATATACATTGCTTGTAGCAACGAAACTTTTATAATAAAATTTACTTAAAGAAAGGGGGTAAATTTTATATGTTAAAAGACAATTTAAAAACTTTAAGAAAGAACAAAGGACTTTCACAAGAAGAATTAAGTGTTAAATTAAATGTTGTAAGACAAACTGTATCTAAATGGGAACAAGGATTATCTGTTCCAGATGCCGAAATGTTAATATCTATATCAGAGGTATTTGATACTCCAGTTAGTACAATTTTGGGAGAAAATATCGATGAAAAGGAAAAGAATAATCTAAAAGTAATATCAGAAAAATTAGAAGTTATAAATGAACAACTATCTATGCAACAAAAACAAAAAAGAAAAAGAACAATAAACAGCTTAATAATTATAGATGTATGTATCATATTATTTTTTATATTATTAGCAGTATTAGGTAGTCCATATCAAAATTGGGATTATAATCATCTTGAGTGGGCTATTATAGGAACTATATGGCATGTATTTGAATGGGTATTTTTTAAAGTTGCACCAATTATGGTTATACTAATTACTTTAATATTAGGAATAATATTTATAAAAAGAAATAAATAGCAAATTACAATTTATTTGTTAAAAAAATAGGAATTGAGGTAATTATTATGAAAAAGAAAATTATTATACCAATAATAATTGTGTTAATATTGCTAATAATGAGCATAGTAGTATCATTCAATAAATTTTCAACATTTAATCCTATATCATCATTATGTGGAGTAATTGAAATATCTATTACTGATAAAGAATATACAATAATTCAAACTAAACCTTGGAAAGTTATAGTTTCGAAGGCTACAAATAATGATAGATATGCACAATTAATACTTGATGAATATATGGCAGAAAGAGGTTATACAACAACTGATAGAATGGGAAGCATTATTATTTATAGCAATGGTATTAATGTTGAAAAAGTTCATTTTTCAGTAAATAAATATTACTCTGTATGGGAATGGATTTAAAAGAAAAATTTAAAATTAGTTAAAAATATTAAAATTACTCTAAAGTGAATCACTTATGCCACACTAAAATAACTGAAATACTTGATATATCAATTAAGATTTATACCTACCGCACCAAAAGTCGAGATATAAAAATCTCGGCTTTTTCTTTTGCCTGTAAGATTTGCTGAATTTTGGCAAAGAGAGTAAGTCCAGTTATGGTACAGCCCTTGTTACTGTAAGTAA
>DSLMC04102__coassemble_2421_pt1 | contig 8290 bp, 10 predicted proteins | sample DSLMC04102__metabat2_low_PE_001 | metagenome-assembled genome bin DSLMC04102
AAAATAAAAAATAAAAAATAAAAAATAAAAAATAATACCAAAAAGATAGGTAATAATAAGTTTATTACCTAAAGAGTAGTTTGATTCTGATTGATGTTCTCAAATTGCTCATCATAAAAAGTTGAAATATTATTATATTAAGTAAAATAAGAAGTAAGATAGGGTTATCGGCACCAATAACGTTTCTGTTCGAATGCCATCAAACAGAATTGATACCAAATCAATCAGAAATAAAATCTGGTTGATTTTTTTCTTCTGTAAAGCACTATCTAAAATCCTAAAAAATAGCGTTTGAAATGAAGATCATTAAAGAGATGTGAAATATGATTGACGAGTATACATGTTTAATGTAATAAAATTTAAATATATATTGTAAAAAAACAACAAAAAAGATATAATACAAACGGGTTATTTAAGGGAGAAGAAAACTAATGAATAAGCAAGATAGTGTAGATAAAATAATAGAAATTCTAAAAAAAAGTGCATTAAAATTTCATGATGATTTTGATAGAAATTTAAAATTTTATTTTATTGAAGAAAAAAAAGAGAATGAGATAATATTGCACTTTAATATAATATATGATAGAGAATTAGAATATTTAATTATATTTAAAAAGCTGAAAACAATTACTGATTATATTCCAAATGTAAAAGGTCATAATAAATTAAATCTAAGTTTAAATCCATATACTAATTTGAAATTTACAGATGAAAATCTTATATTAAGCAATATTTATGATTATATAAAAGAAATATATGTTGATGAAATTGCTTGTTATCAAAAGTTTGGAATAATATTAAGAAATCCGCTGGAATTAAAAGGAATTTATAATATTAATATAAAATATATAGGCGATTAAGGAAGATAAAAATGATAGATGAGGTAAAAAAAATAAAATTAGAAGAATTGAATAATCAAAAAGTGCAATATGAAGAAAAAGAAAAAACTATTAGGCAAAAATTAGATGCTATGCGTAGTGAATTATGGGAACTTGAGTGGGAAAACTCAAATGGAATAACGATAAAAAGCAAATTTTCTTTTTTAGAGAAATGGATTACAAGAAGAAGTGATTATAAAAAATTTAAGGCACAATCTAAGAGACTTGCAGAACTTCCAAAATTAATTGGCAAAGCAAAAAGTGAATTAGATGAAGAAAAACAACGAGTTGAGCATGAATTAGAAACATCAGGAATAAATGCAAAACTTGGAGAAATTGAGGAAAAGATGCATTTTATAGAAGAGGCAAGAACACTTTATGAGATTGGAATTAAACCTACAGATGCAATAGAACTTTTAGAGAGTAAGGAAATTCAACCTGTACTCTCTGAATCTGATAAATGTATATTTTCACATCCAAGAGACTATTCTTCGAAGTCATCATTAATTGGAGTCCATAAAACTAAATATTCACCAACTTCTAATATGATAAAATCAGCAAAGGATTCTAATGTTGAATATAAAAAAAGCATTACGATAAATGGAGTTGAATATGAGTATTCTTATAAATCAGCACGAGATACTGTTCATATGGCTATGAATGATGAAGTGTCATCACATATATTTGGTTCTTGGGATGATTGCAAATATGCTGTTTTAATTCCATTTGAGGATATACCTAATGAAAAAATTGGTCGTGCAGCACCAATGGATACATTTACACGAGGAAGTATAGAATTATCAGAAGATTCTTGGATTTTATGTCCTAAAAGTGAAGTAGAAAGGTTAAAAATATTTAATCCAAAAGTGCATGTGTTAGGGTATGAAGGAGAAAGTGTACAAGGATTTTCACAACCATTTTTAACACAATTAGGATATCGTGCTGAAGATGTTGGTATGTGGAGTTGGATGAATGATGAAAGTGCTCATCAATTTTATGAACTGATGGCAAAAGAAGGAATAAAAACCGGTACACATACTTATACATATTTTCATGAAGATGAGCAATTGTTGGCAGGCATAAATCAAGCAGTATCTCTAAGTAAGTTATTAAGAGATAATCATTTGATTACAAATCCAGAAGATATTGAAAATATAATGAAGCAATTGGCAGATAATTATCAAAGTTTTGGATCTATTCTTTCGGATTTAGGGGACAAAACAATGATGAGTAGTGATATTGAGCCACAATCGATAAAAGCTAATAATAAACAAGTAGATATTTTTTTAGAAGAAATGAAGAACAATGGATTTAATATTTCTCCTGCATACCAAGAAATTATGAAAAAAATATGTGCAACCTCAATACTTGATTGTAATGGAGATAAGGTAGATGAAATATTTAGTATTTCAGAACAGGCTACAGAAGAAGAACAAAAGACAATAAGTGAACTACAAAGTGTTCTAGTTTCTGAGCGACATCCTGATTATGATAAAAAAAGAATTGCTTTTGCTAAGTTTATTTCAATTGCAATATGTGAATCTATTTTACATGCGCAAGAAAAAGAGATTCCAACAGAAAAGGTACAACAAGAAAAATAAATTGCCCAAACTTTAGTTTTTTAGAATAGTGACAATTTTATAAATTATCAAAAATATTTTTCAAATTTTAATTTTAAAACTATATAAGAATAAAATTCTCTAAAAAATATAGAAAGAAATCACCCAGCTAACATAGTTAGCTGGGTGATTAGGTTTGAGAGTGAAACAGATTTTAATTGTCTGATTCAGGTTCTTCATATTTAACAGGAATAAGAAATTCGTCTTCAACGCTTACAACGTGGAAGTACTCGTCACCGGGATATTTTATGAGTATATCGTATACAACCTGCATTTTATTAGCATATACGTCTCCATACTCAACCAAATTTCGCTCGGTAAGTCTTTCTTGAGTTATAGAACCAGAACCGTAGGAACCAACTACAAATGTCCATCCATCAATCAAATCTTTACTGAACCCCTGCACAGCAAATTTATTTTGATATGGGTAATCCTGGCTTACATAGAATCCGTCCTGAGAAGTACCATGATATGAATCATCCATATTATCCTGAGAAAGACCATCAAGTTGGGGATCTGTAGATTTTAAAGACATGTCTATATGAACATGCTCAATTAGTACAGTAGTTCCCTCAGGAAGATTTGAAACTGTAGCAGACATATTGATAAGCTTTGAATCTGTTATTCTCCAGCGACTGAGGTCATAATTACCTGTATCATAGGTAGTTATAAATTCAAAGCCTTCGATGTCGTGCCGTTTTTCGAGTTTGCTCCCAGAAAGTGTGTTAAGCACTTCTAGGTCCTTCTCAACAGGGACAGTTTCGTAGTCAGAGCAACCGACTAAACAGAATGTAAGTACAATTGCCATAAATACTGTTGCTAAATACCGTTTCATAATTTCTCTCCTCTTTCTTTTAGTAGAATACTTAAAGTTTCATGTATTCTTTTCTAAAATAGTACACTTGTTATAGTTCGCTGTACTCACGAATATTTCTAATATATTATACTATGATTTACATAATTTTGCAAATATTTAGTTATTGATTAGCTAAATATAGATAATTATTAATCACATAACTTGAAAAACTAATATTTTATGATATAAAATATTAGTAGTATTAATTGGAGTTATTATGAAAAATATAAAAAAATATTATGAAAGCACTAAAAATTTAGAACCACATTTTATTGTAAAAAAGTTTATAAATATGAATATAAAACCAGAAAATGCTATAGATTTAGGATGTGGTTCAGGAAATGAAAGTGTCTATTTAATAAAAAATGGATGGAGAGTTCTTGCAATAGATAAAGAAAATACGATAGAATATATAATTAATAGATTAAATGAAAATGAAAGAGAAAAATTAACATTTAGTGTACAAAATTTTGAGAATATAATGCTTGAGGAAAATAAATTATTAGTTGCAAATTTTAGTATTCCATTTTGTAATAAAGATAATTTCAAAGAATTTTGGAGTAAAATAAAAAATAGTATTTTACCTGAACGGTTATTTTGTAGGAAATTTTTTAGGCTTAAACGATTCATGGAAACAGAGTAGGCAGGCAATGATTTTCTTATCTAAAGAACAAGTATTAGGACTTTTTAAAGATTATTTTGAAATATTAATGTTTAAAGAAATAGAAAAGGATGCTAAACCTGCAGTAGGAGATAAAAAACATTGGCACATATATAATATAATTGCAAGAAAAATAAAATAGATAAAAAAGAAGAGGTGATAAAAGATGAGTAAGGAGCTAATGAAATTAGTAGATGGCAAAGTAATAGTGGCTGGAAAGTTAATAAAAGAAAATAATATAGTGAGTTTTGAAAGACTTTCTAAAGAAGAGTTAGAAAAATTACCAGAAAATGAAAGAGCTTATGCAACAACTTCTATGGGAAGAGCAATTTTTACTGTTGATGAAAAAGGGAAGATACATAATATTAAAGGTGTAAATTCACGTCTTACAAAGGATGAAATAGGTCCAGTACAGTTAACTAATGCTGAAGCTATTGAATATGATATACCAAATAAAGATTATAAAATTAGTGCATTAGTTTTTAATGGAAAAAAACCAGAGGTTAGAATTAATGGAACAGCACCTTTAGAAGATTTAGAAATTGAGGGGGATATTAATAAGCAATTATCAAGTATAGGTGTAAAAGTTCCACAGATTAAATATATTAGAGAATTTCCAGAAGAATATAGAGAAAAACATGGACTTCCAATTTCAGTAGAAGGAAGTTTAGAAGATTTTTCTTCTGATTATGCAGAAGAAGATGATAAACGTAAAAGTAGATTGCAAAAAACTTTGGGAGAAAATTATTCTCAAGAATTAAAAACAGGAAAAAGACCAGAAAGTATGAGGGAATATTTAGAAAGAATTGGCTTTTTAGATTTTGATAAAATTAAAGAAAGTGTTGAAAAATTAGGATATTCTATGGATACTTTTGTTACAGCTGTTGATAAATCTTATTCAAGAGGCCAAAGATATGGTCAAACAGAGAGGTTAGTGGATAGTCCTTTTAGAGTTTCTGATATTGAGATTTATATAAAAAATAATGAATTTGATAAATTATCAGCTGTATTAGAATTTACAGAAGGAAAAAATAAAAATTTCGCAACAGATTTAGCGGAGATTTTTGGAAAAAATATTGCTATATTATTAAATAATGGTTGGGAATGTGAAAATTTAATTCATAGACAAGATTTTTCTATAACAGGAGAATTTTGTGATGATGCTTATTTTAATATTAAAGAAGATGAGAGCTTGAAAAGTCAAGAAAGGGAATATATAGAAAAGCCTTATAAATTATCAGCTTTAAAAAGTGAGCATAAGCGTAGATATACAGGACAAGTTTTACATATTGCATCTTGTATAAAAATTATTCAAGATGCAATGAGAATTGCAGGAAAAGATGAGAAAGAAATTGATGAGGTTTTAAATTCTTATGTAGAAAGTTTTGCTGAAAATTTGAATTTTGAAGAAATAGCAAGGGTATTAGGAACTGATCAAAAAACAGCTATTAGACGTTTAGAAGAAGAATTTTCTGAAATTCAATTTCAAGAAAATACGGAAACTAAAAATTCTGAAAATTCTAAACCATCTAAACCTAGAAATTGGGTAGAAAAGATGGCAGGACAAGATAGAAAAAATGGTTTAGAAATGGATGATGCAATATATTATTCTCATGCAGGAAATGAAGATTTTTATTCTGAAGTTGCAAATAGAATTTTAGAAAAAATAAAAGAAAGAGATAAGAAAATAGATGAAGCTACTAATGAGGCAGATGTAGGAACTAGGAAAACTAAAACTGTTAGTGAACTTTTTACAGAAGTTTCAGAAGAAGTCAAAGATGTTGAATTATTAGATAAAATAAAAAGAGACCAGACTTTTCAAAGAGGAGAACTTGAAGAAAAAACAGATATTTTTAAAGCTTAAAATGAAAGAAAAAATTAGACTAATATACTAAATTAGGAGATTTAATTATGAATAATACTGAATATGGAGTAGCATATAAAGAAGTATTAGAAATATTAAAGTATCTTCCAAAAGAAGATTATAAAAAAATTCCAAAAAGTGATATTAAATTATTTGAAACTAAGGCAAGTAAAGATTATTATTTTAATTATAATCCTGATAAAACCTTAGACGAACAAAAGGTATCAAAACTTGCAAAAGGAATTATGGCAAATTTAATAAGAGATTATTTGGTAAATAAAAAACAAAAAGAAAAAATAATATCAGTACAAAAGCTTTATAGAGAAAAACTAGAAATGAAAAAAAGAAAAAAGTATAATACAGAGGATATTTTTAATAATTCTAAAAAAACTATTGAGCTTGAAATTGAAGGTAAGGCGAATTTAATAGAAAAAGAAAAATGGTATGAAAAAATATTTAAAATATTCAAAATTTTTAAAAATATTTTAAAAAAATAATCGTGGAGAGTTTTAATGAAAAATGAACTAATTAAAAAAAGTAAAATTAAAAAAGAAAGTTTAACTGAATTTGAAAATTTTATTCAAGAAATTAAGGATATAGATTTAATAGAGAAAAAAAGTATTAAAAAAATAAAAATTAAGAATTTTGAAGCTTTTAACATGAATTTTGAAACTTGTATTTTTGAAGACACAGAAATTATAGATGGAAATTTAGAAAAAAGTTTTTTTACTGATATAGAATTTATAAATTCTAATTTTTCTAATACAAGTTTTGAAAAATGTAGTTTTGTAAGATGCAAATTTGAGAATTGTAAGATAACTGGTGCTAATTTTACAGATGCAAAATTTTATAATGTACAATTTTTGGAAACTAATGCAAATTACGTTAATTTTTCTCTTGCTAGTTTAGAAAATGTATTATTAAAAAATACAAGTTTGAGAAATAGTTTTTTTCAAGAAAATAGGCTAAAAAATTTGATTTTAGATAAAGCAGATTTTAGAGAAACTCAATTTTTTAAAACAAAACTTAAAGATATAGATTTTTCAGATTCTAATATAGAGGGAATATCTGTTAATATTGATGATATCAAAGGAGCAAAAATTAATCAATTTCAACTTAATGATTTGATATATTTATTAGGAGTGAAAATTGTCAATTAATAATTATTTATTGTATAATAATTAAGATTTTTTATATATTATTTTAATATGAAGTATTTATCATATTAAAAAATATTTAATAAATAAAAGATATGGGGAGGAATATTATGGAAAAATGGATATGTCCAAAATGTAAAAATGATGAATTTGAAAAAGATCAATTTCAAGCAACAGGAGGAAGTTTTGCTAAATTATTTGATGTGCAAAACAAAAAATTTATTACTGTATCTTGTAAAAGATGTGGCTATACAGAACTTTATAGAACAGGAACTTCTGCTGGAATGAATGTTTTAGACTTTCTTATGAATTAAAAGTAGAATGGATATAAATAAAATGAATGATAATAATATAGAAAAAGAAATTAAAAGATGTTTTTGGGCAAACCCTGAAAATGAGAATTACATAAAATATCATGATAAAGAATGGGGAAAACCTGTTTATGATGATCATAAGCTCTTAGAAATGCTAATTTTAGAGTCTTTTCAAGCTGGACTTTCTTGGGAGTGTATATTAAATAAAAGGGAAAACTTTAGAAAAGCTTTTGATAACTTTGAACTAGAAAAAATTTGTAATTATACTGAAAAGAAAATTGAAGAATTAAGACAAGATGAAGGTATTATAAGAAATAGATTAAAAATAAAAGCAAGTATAAAAAATAGTAAAATTTTCAAAGAGATTCAAAAAGAATATGGAAGCTTTTCTAACTATATTTGGCATTTTACAAATAATGAGGTAATTTATGAAATAGGAAAAACAAACTCAAAGCTTTCAGATACTATTTCTAAAGACTTGAAAAAAAGAGGTATGAGTTTTGTTGGAACAACTATTATTTATTCATATTTGCAAGCTGTTGGTGTAATTTATTCACATGAAAAAGGTTGCTTTTTATATAAAGAATTTTAAGAAACATTTAAGAAAATATTTTGAAAAATAATGTATTTTATATTTTAAAATTATCTATTATTTTAGCTTAATAATAGATGTTGATGAAATATAAGATACATTATTTATATAATAAAGTTATTTTTTTACCTTTTACTTCAATAAATTTTTCTTCTTTTAAATTCTTCAATTCCCTAAACATAGCAGAACGATTAATAGCAAGATAATCTGATAAATCTTTTAAAGTAAAAGGTAAATAAATATTACGTAAACGACTTTTGTTATATTCAATTTCAAAATATTCTAGTAATTTTTCTCTTATTTGTTTCTTTTCTAAAATTTTAATTCTTTCATTTTTTTCTCTGAATTT
>DSLMC04102__coassemble_2426_pt1 | contig 8271 bp, 10 predicted proteins | sample DSLMC04102__metabat2_low_PE_001 | metagenome-assembled genome bin DSLMC04102
GCACCAAAACCTCTAGTAAAACTAGAGGTTTTATTTTTTGTAAAAATTTATAGAAGTCTGAAAAAGGTTTATTTATAGCCTTTTTTTGTTTTAAATGTTTTTAAATTTCTCTCAAAATTTTACAGTTTTTCTCAGTTTACAACCCCATTTTTAAAAAAATATCTTTTTGGGGTTTTAAAATACAACCCCAAGTACATTTTTGGGGTTGTAAATCTTCGCAATCTTTTGTAAATTTCTAACAAAAAAATCTCTTGCACATAGTCATTACATATGTTATTCTTAATTTATAAAATATAAGGAGTTTTTATGAAAAAAAATAAATTTATTCTTATTTTTCTTATTACATTTGGAATTATAATTGTTTCAATATTTATATATGAGATATCTAAATATACTACAAACTCTGCTAATTCAAATAACTTTAACTCTCCAACAAAAACTTCTTCAACAGATTTAAAAATTTCTAATTCTTCTAACGTAAATTCAAATATAGTTCCAGATTTTTTACCTGGCTATGTTCCTTCTAATGTTAACGTTGAAAATAATAATTCAATCTTATCAAATAATAATGTAGTTTATAATCCTATTCAAACAAAATATGATAATTTTGACATAGATAATATTAATATAAATATAAAAGAAAATTCTATTTCAAATTCAGGATTAATTATTATTATAACTAATAATAACGATTTATCGTATCAACATCAACATAACTTTTCTATAGAAAAATTTGAAAATAATAACTGGATTCATATTATAACTAAGCCATTATATGGATATGAAACAAGTAATTCAGAATTCTTTTATATTGAAAAAAGCACCCCATTAGAATTAGAAGTAAATTGGTCTCCTTTTTGTGGAGAACTTTCAAGTGGTCTTTATAAATTAAATATACATTTACACTCAAATTTAGTTTTTCAAGAAAAAGATATCTCTTTAGAATTTACTATAGATTAATAATTTGAAAGGAGATTTTATGAAAAAAGTTTTTTATTTATTTATAACACTATGTTTCATTACTTTAATTTATTCTACTTCATCATTAGCAACTGACAATATTAATCTAATCAAAATTGATGTACAAACTGGAGACATTACACCTTGTCCAGTAGCCTCTAGTGAAACTACACTTTCAACTTTATCATTTCAAGCTACACCTAGTACAAGAGATGTATTTGCGTCTGATACTAGAGAGCAAGTTACAGATACAACAAAATTTCCATATTCAACTGTTTGTAGAATAGAAGGAGTCAACAATTATGATAACACTTCAATAATTTAAACAGCTACAATGATTGGTCCTAAAGTAGCAATAACTGCTGCTCACAGTGTCTATCAATCTAATTTAGGCGGACTTTTTAATAATATAACTGTATCTCCAAGATATTATCGTGGAAATAAACCTTTTGGTTCTTCTGTAGTAAAAACAATTTATTTAGCTCAAGAATGGCTAGATACCAATGGTTCTTCTGATTTAACAACATTAAATAGTTCTTTTGATTATGATTGGGCTGTAGTTGTTTTAAATGATAAAATAGGAAATAATTCAGGTTGGCTAAGTGTTAGAAGATATTCAAACTATTTAGATCTATTTGGTTTAAATGCCAAAATTATAGGATATCCTCATAAAATAGAACGAGATAATTTTTATGATAACTATTTTTTCCAATATATGGCTACTGGAAAAATAGATACAGCTTTTGGAAAAATTCTTGAATACACAATAGATACATCTGATGGTCAAAGTGGAGCCGCTTTATATAATACTACTAATGAAGTAGTTGGAATACATGGTGGTACTACTTTAAATAGATTAAGTAATAGAGGTGTAAAAATAGATGAATTTATAATGAGTCAAATTGTAGAAGCTTTAAATGAATTATAATAATCATATAAATAAATATATTAATCTATAGTATTTGATAAAATAAAAAAGTGGAAATTAAAAGTAAATTTCCCTTTTTTATTTTATAGCATATATTTTTTTATAATTCTTTTTAAAAAAAATTTTAATAATATTTTGAGCCTATAAAATTTTCTTCGTCAAAAATTTTACAACCTATATAATTTTTAAGTTTATACAAGCAACTTGAAAAGTTCCAGATTAAATCATATCAAAATCACTCACACTTATTTGTGTATATATTATTTCGTACATCTTTTTCTTTCTCATATTCTCGCAAAGGCTTTTGCATTGCAAAAAAATACACAGTGAATAACAAAGCTAAACTTACTGCCATAATTAACACAAAAACTTTTTTCATTTTCTTCTCCTTTTATAAAAAAGTTTAGCAAATCTATATATAGTTTTTATTATTTCTTCTCTATATCCTTTCTAAATATGCTTTATATTAATTAACTCTTTTTTAACTTTATACCAATAATTGTAATTAATGGAATCATAACTGTTAATAAATTAATTAAAAAAATACGAATATTTATATAATTGAAAATAGTCAAGTTTCTAATATGTAATATAATACTTAATATACAAAATGCTATAATATCTCCAATTATTGTTATTAAAAACAAACTAAAAAACATTATTTTTCTTATTTGCTTATTTGAATATCCATTACTTCTAAGTATTTTCATATTTATTAATTCATTTTTTACAATGTTTCTGTAACTCAAGAAATACATAACAGATATTATTACTAGAATACTATATTTAATAATTTCAAATAAGAAAGCTTTATTAACTTTTATACCACAATATATCTCTAAAAAAATTTGAATATTTATACCTAAATTTAGCACTATGAAAAAAATAGTAGATAAAATTATATATATTCTATTAACTTTATTTCTTAGTATACTTTTTATATGTGTTACTAACATTTCTTCTCCTTATTGTATTTATTGTATTCAAAAAGATACATAAAATCAATAGTTATTATATATAACTTTTTATTTTATTCAATTAAAAAAATGGCGAAAATTGGTTATTTATTTTATTAATTACATTATATATAAATATCACATATGGATTTGAATTTATATTTGAATAAACTTTCTTTATTCCTTCCATATTTGGAGCCAAATTCTCTACTTTTTTTAAATTTGTTAATTTTCCTGTAATTATTAAACTTTCTGGAAAAACGTTTTTATTCTCAAATCCTTTAAGTAAGTGCTCACTTTCCTCTTCAAGTTTTTCTTTCATATTATCTAAAGCATCATTTGAAGAAACATATTGTATTTGTAATTTTTCATCAATTTCTTTAATTTGCTCTTTTATGTCTTCTATTTTACTTTCTGCTATATTATCTTCTAAAAAAAGTTCAATTTTTAACTCTTTAAAATAATTTTTAAAAGAAACTATGCTTATAGTTATAAATAATAAAAAGATTATTACTAATATAATTAAAATTATATTTTTGATAATATTTCTTTTCCTCATCTTTTTTAAATAATCAATTTCTATTTCTTCATTTTCATTTATAACATCCTCTTTTATTTCTTTTAATACCTCTTTACATTTTTCGCATTTTTCTAAATGTTTTTCTACAAAATCTTTTGATCCTTCTTTTAAAGTTCCATCAAAATATGAAATTAATAAATCTTGAACAATATCACAATCTTTCATTTTTATCCTCCTTCAACTTTTGCTTTCCACGAAAATAAACAACTCTTGCCCAACTAGCTGTTCTATTCATTATTTGTGCAATTTCTTCATATTCTAAATTTCCAAAAATTCTTAAATAAATTACTTTTTTAGTTTCTTTATCTAATTTTTGTATTTTTTTTAACAATTGAAGTTTCTCATCTTTTTCATATAATTTTTCTTCAAAACTTTCTACAGCGATATTCTCAATTTCAGATAAAGATATTTTCTTTATTCTCTTTTCTTTTTTCAATTGTTTGTACCAAATGTTCTTTGCAATTTGGCAAAGCCATGTAGTTATCTTACTCTTTCCTTCAAATTTATTTATATCTTTCACTGCCACTAAAAAAGCTTCTTGAACAATTTCTTCTGATAGTTCTTTATTCCCTGTTAAGCAGAATATATATTTATATACTATTTTAAAATATTTTGAATAAATTTCTTCAACATTCTGCATAACTTTTCCTCCTTTCACTTTATTAGTGTCTTAAAATTAGTTTTTGTTACACTTTTATTTTATCATTTATATAACAAAAAACTTATTAAATTATATATATTAAATTTTAAAGCTTATCTTTTATATTATAAAACCTTTATTTTTCTATAAGTTTGTGTTATTATAATAGGCGTAAAATTTAATTATTTAAAGGGATTTATTATGAATTTAAAAACACTTGAAAAGTTAGAATTTAATAAAATTTGTGAAATATTAAAAGATTATGCTATTACTTTTATTGGAAAAGAATATTCAATCAATTTAAAACCTTTAGAAAACAAATCTGAAATTGTAAAAGCTCAAAAACAAACTACAGAGGCATCTATACTTTTATATAGAAAAGGTTCTGCTCCAATATCTGAAATTGAAAATATAACATCACATATAAAAAAATTAAATAGTGGTTTATTTTTAAGTATTAAACAATTATTAGATTTATCAAATATTCTAAAAACATCTGCTAACTTGAAGGATTATTTCTTTACTACAGAAATTGATATGTCTGAATTTATAAATCTTACAAATTTATTTAACAATTTATACATTAATCCATCTATTGAAAAAACAATAAATTCAGCCATTATAGATGAAAATACTATTTCAGATACTGCATCAAAAGAATTGTCAAATATTAGAAAAAATTTAAGAATTAAAGAACAAGAAATACGTTCAAAATTAAATTCTTTTTTACATTCAAAATACATTCAAGAAGCTGTAATAACTGTAAGAAATGGACGTTTTGTTGTTCCTGTAAAAAATGAATATCGTCAAGAAGTTAAAGGTTTTATACATGATATTTCCTCTAGTGGTTCAACGGTATTTATTGAACCTATATCAATTTTTGACTTAAATAACGATTTAAATAACTTAAAAAATGAAGAACAAATTGAAATAGAAAAAATTTTACAAAAACTTTCTTCATTATTTTTTGATATTATTCCAAATATAGAAAATAATATTAATTTAATTGGACTTATAGATTTCATTTTTGCAAAGGCAAAATATTCAAATTTTTTAGATGCTACAGAACCCATAATAAATGATAATAAAATTATTAATTTAATTGATGCTTGGCATCCATTAATAAGCAAAAATCTTGCAGTAAAAAACACAATTCCTATTGGTGAAAAATACAATACTTTAATAATAACTGGACCAAATACTGGGGGAAAAACTGTAACTTTAAAAACTGCTGGTATTTTAATGCTAATGGCAATGAGTGGTCTTCACATAACAGCTAAAGAAGGAAGTAGTATTTATATTGCCGATAATATTTTCGCTGATATTGGTGATGATCAAAGTATAGCAGATTCTTTAAGTACATTTTCTTCACATATCACTAATATTGCTAATATTTTGAAAAATGCAACTGAAAATAGCTTTGTACTTATAGATGAGCTTGGTTCTGGTACTGACCCTGTTGAAGGATCAAGTTTAGCAATAAGTATCTTAGAAAAACTTAGTTCAATAAATTGTTTAACATTATCAACCACACATTATCCTGAAATTAAGCATTTTGCATTAATTACAGATGGTTTTGAAAATGCAAGTGTTGAATTTGATATTGAAACTCTATCTCCTACATATAAACTTTTGCTTGGAGTTCCTGGAGCTAGTAATGCTTTTGCAATTAGTCGAAAATTAGGTATCTCAGAAGAAATCATTGATAGAGCCAAACAATTCATTGATACAGATAAAATAAATATTGAAGAATTACTTACTAATATTTATGAAGATAAAAGAGCTATTGAACAAGAAAAGCAGAAAACTTTAGAAAATTCTAAAAAGATTGAAACTTTAAAAAGTTCTCTTGAAGTTGATTTTTCAAAACTTGAACATCAAGAAAAAGATATAATTAATAAAGCTAAAGAGCAAGCTAGAGATATTTTAATCTCAGCAAAAGAAGATGCAAATAAAATTATAAAAGAAATAGAGAATTCTTTTAATAATAAAACTTCTAATAAATTAAGAAGCAAATTAAATCAAAAAATTGATGACTTAAAAATTATAAATTCCGCTGATAATAACACTACAATAAATTTAAATGAATTAAAAATTGGTATGGAAGTATATGTAAAAAAATTAAAACAAAATGGCACTATTTTGTCTATTTCTAAAGATGATAAAATTCAAGTTCAATTACCTCTAGGTAAAATGTTTTTCGAAGTTCAAGAGTTAGATATAGTAAAAAAATCTTCAAAAGAACAAAAACAAATAAGAACAAATTATTCAAATAAGAAAGATTTTAAACCTAAAGCAATTTCAACAGAAATTAATGTTTTAGGACAAACTGTTGAAGAAGCATGTTTTGAAATTGATAAATTTTTAGATAATTGCGCTTTAAACGGCTTATCTTCAACTAGAATCATTCATGGAAAAGGTACTGGTGCTCTTCGCAATGGTATCCATAAATTTTTAAAAAATCACCCACACGTAAAAAGCTTTAGACTTGGAACTTTTGGTGAAGGTGAAATGGGTGTTACAATAGTTGAAATACAATAAAAAAATATTTATAAAAGGAGCTATTTATATGTCTAAAACCAAAAAAATAATCTTATCTGGTTTATTACTTGGATTATTAATTGTACTTTCAAGATTTATTTCTATAAAAACACCAATTATAGTAATTAGCTTTAGCTTTATACCTATTATGATTTCTGCCTATATACTAGGTCCATTATATTCGTGTTTAGTCGCAGCTCTTGGAGATTTAATTGGCGCTCTTTTATTTCCTTTTGGTGAATATTTTGTAGGTTTCACAATCGTTCAAGGTTTAGTTGGACTTGTATATGGTATAGTACTTTATAAAAAAGATGGTTTCTTTACAGGTAAAAAATTAATTTTTAGGCTTGTTATTAGTAGTATTTTGGTACTTGGAATTATAGAACTTTTAATCATGAGTTTAATGTTACACTTTTTATATGGCAGTGCCTTTATTGCTATATTATCAACCAGATTAATTACTAAACTTATAATGCTTCCAATTCAAATTCTAGTAATGTATTTTCTATCAAAATATATTATTGAACTTACAAATAAATACCTAATTACAGAAGATTAATATTATAAAACTAACAACTATTTTTTAACCTTGTCATAATTATATTTGCAATTTTATAAAACTTGACAAAGGTAAATTATTTAATAATTAAAGGATTTTATTATGATAAAAATAGATAACTTACATTATAAATTTAAAACTACACAATTTGAAATCTCTAACTTAAACCTTGAGATTTCAGATGGAGAATTTGTATGTATAATTGGTAAAAATGGTTCTGGAAAATCTACATTTTCTAAACTTCTAGCGGGTCTTACCAAATTTAAAACTGGAAATATTTTTATAGATAATATTTCTTTAAAAGATAAGAAAAATTTTTTAAAAATAAGAGAAAAAGTAAGTATTGTATTTCAAAATCCAGAAAATCAAATTATTTTTGATAAAGTTTATGATGATATAGCTTTTTCTTTAAAAAATCTACATATTCCCTATTCTGAATTTGATACTCGAATAGAAAAAGCTTTAAAAAAAGTAGGTATGTTAAATTATAAAAATTCATCAACAAATGAACTATCACTTGGACAAAAACAAAAAATTGCTATTGCATCTGCACTTGCTATAAATCCAAGTATATTAATTTTAGATGAACCAACAACAATGCTTGATCCAATGAGTAAAGTTTCAATTTATGAAACTTTAAAAAAACTTAATAGATCTGGTACTACTATTATTTTCGTGACTAATTTTATAGACGAAATCTTACTTTCTGATAAAATCGTTTTATTTGATGAAGGTAATATAAAGAAAGTTTTTTATAAGAAAGATTTATTTGAAAACTTAAATTTATTAAAAGATTTTCTTGCACCTGGTATTGTTTCTATACTTATTAAATTATATCAAAATAATATTAATGTTGATATAGAAAATTTTTCATTAGATACAATTACAGAAGAAATAAAAAAATCTTTAAGCCAATAATTATAAAAAAAGATACTTTAAATTTTAAAGTTACTTAATAATTTTTAATAATAATTTTAGGAGTAAGTCTTGTTAAATTTTATTTTGTTTTTAAGTTTTATAGTTTATATATTTTTTATATTTGCTACACAAAATTTAATATTTGAAATTATTATATTATAGGCATCGTAGCCGACGAGGGCGCCCACC
>DSLMC04102__coassemble_4199_pt1 | contig 5459 bp, 5 predicted proteins | sample DSLMC04102__metabat2_low_PE_001 | metagenome-assembled genome bin DSLMC04102
AATTATAAATTTGTTTGCATTATTTATTCCTATAATTTTTTTTAAAATTTCCTTCAAAATTTTTCCACCATCTAATGGAATTATAGGAATTAAATTAAAAATACATAAAGCTAAATTTGTATAAATTATCTTTGACTTATAATATTCATCATACTTTATAAAATAAAAAATTATTGCTATTATTAAATTTATTAATGGACCAACTAGAAAAAAGCAAATTTTATATAATGAACTTTTTTTTCCATAAGAATAAAATTCTAAAGATACACCCAATGGATTTAAATATAATTTTCTTGGTTTTCCTCCTATCCATATTCCACAAAATAAATGTGCTAATTCATGAATGAATACAAATAAAAGAAAAATTAAATATGTATCAATATTATTTAATAAAAAAAATAATATTATAAATACAATAATTTTTAAATTTATTTCTATTTTCATAATTTTCCTTTCTAAAAAGTTAAAATTTTTAATGGATCTACAAATCTATCATCTATTCTTATTTCAAAATGTAAATGTGGTCCTGTACTATTTCCAGTATTTCCAACTGCTCCTATTTCTTGTCCTTGTCCTACTATTTGCCCTTCTTTTACAAAAATTTTTGAACAATGAGCATATAATGTACTTACATTATTACTTCTAATATTTATATGATTTCCGTAATCTCCTTCTGATGATACTAACTCTACAATTCCTTCCATAGAAGCTTTTATTATTGTTCCCTCTTCTGCAGCAACATCAACTCCTGTATGATAACCTGTTACTTTTTGATATTCTGATTCTCTTGAGCCAAATTTTGAACTTACTATTCCTGTTATTGGATTTATAAAACTATATGCATTTTTTAAATTTTCTACATCTAAATCCATTTCATTTAAAGAACTTTCTGAATTTTCATTGGCAACTATTTTTTGACTGTTCTCTTCTAAATTTGAAACAGTTTCCGAATTTTCATTAACAATATTAACATCTTTATTATTCTCTTTTTTAGTTTCATCTGCTAAAATTTTTGAAAAAAATTCTGTAACTTTTGCACCTAAATTTATATTATATTCATTTAATTTTCCAATAAATTCTTGTGTAAATATATAATCTTTATTTTGAATAGAAAAAATAATAACTGCAATATTAAACATAAGCAATAAATTCAAAAAAAATTTAATTCTCATATTGCCTTTCTCTTTTAAAGTTTTTGTACTTTTTCTGCCTGAAATATTTATATTTTGGTTATTTCTTCTATAATATATTTCCTCTGCTCTTCTTATTTTTTCTTCATCATTTAAAATTCTTTCCAAAAAAATACACCTCTCTTACATGTTTTTAATATATTCATGTAAAAAAGGTTTATGAATAATTTAATAAATTAAATTTATTTATAAGCTATATTTAGAAAGTAAAGATAAAAGTCCTATCGAAATTAATAATAGTATATTTATAATTTTTATTCTTTTATATTTTTTTTCTAAAGTTTTTAATTTAAATTTTTCAAATTCAATATTATTCTCATCTAATTTTGAATTTATTAATATTTCAGCTTCTTTTAAAATATTTACTTCATTTTTTTCTTTTAATTTACAGTTCTCTTTTATATCATTTATTTTCACCTTTTCTTTTAAGACTACAAATGCCTCTTCTATAATATTAGATTCAAGATCTTTTAAAAATACAATGTTATTTAATTTATTAATTTGCATAAGTACTCCTCTAAATTTTATTTTATATTATATTTTCCAAATATTGTAAAATTATACATTTTTTCTAAAAAACACATAAAAATTGAAAGGAGGCCAGTAAAACTTCTACCAGCCTCCAGAGTCTAGATTTATCGGTCAATTTTTCTTGCTAAAACGATTGCGAATCTTCTTAAAAGTGTCCATTGTCTTCGAACTGAGCAAATCCCATGCAATCGTTCCAGCTCCAACAAGAGCAACAATAATCACAACTGCGAAAACGTTACCCTGGATGAATTCTTTAATCCAAACGATTTTTGCCATAAGCCATTCGGTTCCAATATTCAGTCCCATGGACAGATAGTAGAGCACGAACATAATCACAGCAACAGAAATACATGCTAAAATCGTCCGAACAACGGCCCACGCTGTCTTTTTCCACATAAATCTTACTCCCCTTTCTATTAGTTTTAAGCAAAATGCCTAGACTTATGTTAATTATACCATATTTTGCATAAAAAATCAAATACAGCATATATTTGAATATAATAAAATTTACTTATTTAACACTTATAGGAGGGTTCTATGAATGATAAAAAAGGCTTAGACTTTAAACATAAAGAAGTTATAAATATAAGAGATGGAAAAAGATTGGGATATGTTCAAGATGTAACAGCCGACTTTAAAACAGGAACTATAAGTGAAATTATAGTTCCTGGTAATACTAAATTTTTCAACATTTTTTCTACAGGTAATGAAATAACTATACCTTGGAATGCAATAAAAGTAATAGGCGAAGATATAATCTTAGTAGAATTCTGATAATATAAAAACATACATAAAAGTGTAGTTTCCTTATACTTTATTTTAAAAATTCTTGTAATTACTATTTAAAATTAAGTATTTTAAGTTATTTATAAAGTCTTTTTATATGTTCTAAAGCAGTTTTTTCCAATCTTGAAACTTGCGCTTGAGATATACCTATTTCATCTGCAACTTCCATTTGTGTTCTACCCATAAAAAATCTTTTATCTATTATCATCCTTTCTTTATCATTTAATCTTTTTAGTGCTTCATTCATAGTTATATTCTCTGCCCATAATTCATCTGTATTTTTTTTATCCTTTACTTGATCCATAATATAAAGACTATCCGCTCCATCATTATATACTGGTTCTTGGAGTGATACTGGATCTTGTATTGCATCTAAACTTAAAACAACTTCTTCTCTTTCAACATCTAGCTCTTTTGCTATTTCTTCAATAGTAGGCTCTTTTCCATTTTCTCTACTCAATTTTTCTTTTGCTTGTAGTACTTTATATGCTAAATCTCTAACTGATCTGCTTACTCTTACCATATTGTTATCTCTTAAATATCTTCTGATTTCTCCTATAATCATTGGAACAGCATAAGTTGAAAGTTGTATATCCAAACTTGTATCGAAATTATCTATAGCTTTTATTAGTCCAACACAACCAACTTGAAAAAGATCATCTGCATTTTCTCCTCTGCCACAAAATCTCTGAATTACACTTAATACCAATCTTAAATTTCCATTAATTAATTCTTCTCTTGCAGTTTTATCTCCTTCCTGCATCTTTTTGAATAATATCCTTGTTTCTTCTACTGTTAAAACTTGTAATTTAGAGGTGTTTACATTTGCAATTTCTACTCTATTAATCAAAATAAAACCTCCTCTTGAAAATAATGTTATTTACATTATTTCCAAAAGGAGGTTTTTTTATACTATTATTAATTATTAATCTTCTTCAATTTCTGTTTGTTTTAGTCTTAAATGTCCTAATTCTTCCCAACTATTATAAGCTAAATTTAATCTAAATAATACTGTTGGTTTTGCTCCTGCCCTATTTTTATCAACAACACAAGCATAAAATCTGACATCAGTATCTTTAGGTACATCAATATCATAGCATTTTTCAAATTGATCTGTATCAGAATATTCGTATTTATGAAGAGATTGCCTGCTTATTTGTTTTATCAAACATAAGGTATCTAATACTTCTTTAGCAGTCTTACTTGCTGACATATCATTAATTGTTAAGTTTACTGGTAGAGTGCTACTTTCTAATAATTGCATTGAAGAAGCAATAAATATCTTAAATTTTTGAGCTAAATTTGAAAGTATTGTAGCAGTCTTTTTAACTTCATCACTGTTACCGATATTTGCCGTATCAGCTTTTAAAGTATCATAAAACATATAATGAATTCCTTCTTTATAGTAATAATTCATTATAATTTTTCTTAAATCATCATTTGTATGTTCTGTTATATGGATAAAGAAAATAGAATTATTTACTTGTGTATTAACCCACTCAGTTACTTCAATTGTATGCCTAAAATCACTTGAATTCTTTCTTAATTTTTCAACATATTCTTCTTGAGTTTCATCAGGTTTTCTTAAAATGTAGCCATCTTCATCACACTTTACTCTCTTTCCCTTATCTGGTCTAAATTTTAACTCCAGCAATTCTCCTTCTGAAATGTGTAGGTTTTGACCATGTATTTTTTGTATCTCCGGATTATTTAAAATTGTTGTTATCATACAAAGTTTCATCTTTTCTTCTGACATTTCATTTGAAATTATTAAAACTTTCTCTTTATGAATAAATGAAATATATGCGGCTAAATTTATTGTAAATCTACTTTTACCAGAGTTTGAAGGCATTGCATAGCACATTGTTTCTCCTTTTCTTAAACCTTTAAAAACTGTTGATAAAATATTGAAAGGTATTGATATACCATTACTTAATTCGTTATCACCAGCAAGTAAGAAACTGGTTACGTCATTATTTAATCTTCCTTGACTTAATCCGGTTGTAACTGTTATTTGTTCTAATGCACTTTCAACTTCTTCTACTGTCATATCAGCATATAACTCATAATTCGTAATTTCTAATATTTTTTGTTGTATAGCAGAAGTTGCTGCACTCACATAATTTTTCTTTAATATGAATAATTTTTTTAGTTCTATATAAACATTTTCCAAATTATAATTTTTAGCAGCAGCTATTCTTCTAACTTTTAATTTTAAATCATAAGTATTTGGTGTCTCTCTTGGTAGTTGAAACTTATCTTTAGCAATAGCTGGAGCATATGCTTCACCATCTCTAAATAATACTATTTTATATAGATTCATTAACTCATCATCTGAAAATCTGCAATCATCATATTTTAAATAATATCTAGACATTGCTTTTGGATTATTAAATAATAATCCGATGTAAATACACTCTAATTCCAAATCTACTAGTTCATCTGGATACATACTCTCTTCTTCAGATTCTTCTTCGTCATCATCCTTATCTTCTTCTAATATCTCTGTAATTTCTTCTACTTCATCTTCTTCATTTTCTGCTTCTTCAGTATTTTCATTAGTATCTTCATCTGTTTCATCACCTTTTGTATCTTCATCATTTTCAATTTCTGAATTTTCTAATTCTGCATTTATTTCTTTGTCTAAATTTTCATCCTGTTTTTCTTGTTCATCAAAACCTTGCTCTTTGTCCTCTGAAGTTTCATCTAAGTTCTCAGCTTTTTCTATATTTTCTATATCTTCATTTTCTGATTCTGAAAGTTCTTTTATGTTCTCTGAATCACCAGTTTTATTTTCTTCAACTTCTTCTAGTTCTTCGTCATCATCTAATTCCAATGTATCATCATCTTCATCTAGTTCTTCAACTTCTTCTAGTTCCTCGTCATCATCTAATTCTAATGTATCATCATCTTCATCTAGTTCTTCAACTTCTTCTAGTTCCTCGTCATCAT
>DSLMC04102__coassemble_4212_pt1 | contig 5450 bp, 6 predicted proteins | sample DSLMC04102__metabat2_low_PE_001 | metagenome-assembled genome bin DSLMC04102
TATAATAAAATTAATAAAAAATTTTTTCATATTATTTCCTCCTATAATTTAATATTATAATATATTTAGTTTATATACACAATATTTTTATTGATATTAAATGTTTAATTTGCTATTATATATAAAGTTGATGCTTTTTTAGGTCAACATGCAACTATTGTTGCTTTGATATTTTATTCAATAATAGTTGCAAAATGCCTGGATAATGAGACAAAATACGTTTAGGAGGAAAAAATATAAAGATGAAAATATCAGATATTAAAAAACGGCTTTTGTCAATTGTATTAACGATGGTACTCGCTTTAGGAATTGTTCCACAAACGACAGTGTTTGCAGCAGACGACCCAGATGCCAATATTATAGGTGGACAGCTTATGGCGTACGAGTCTGACATACCGGTATATGATTCTCCAAGTTTTACCAATAGAATTGGTACTATTTATAAGTATGAGGGATATACTGGATTGGGGGTTGTTATGGGAGGCTTTTATGTCGAATATAGCACTCCCAGTGGAACTAAAAGGGGATATACAAAACAATTTGTTGGTGATGACCCCTATGGTGCTACATGTCTTGCTAGAGTAACGAGTTCTACGGCTGTATATTATGGTACCAGTACAACTGTCAATCCTATTGTTGGTAATGTCTATGCTGGTGAATATGTTACTGTATTAGCGAAAAATGATAATTGGATTTATGTTGAGTATAATACAAATCAAGGAAGAAAACGTGGGTATATGAGTTATACAAATGTTAAATGCTTTAACCGACCTGGTGTATTTCCTGATATATATACTCACGGAAATCCTGGAGTAACACATTACGTTTCAGGAACATATACGGTATATACAGGACCGAGTAGTCACTATGCCCCAGCTGGAAGTATAAGTAATGAAAACATTACTGTTTTAGCTTGGGAGTATATTGGTGTTAGTCCGGACGAGATGAGTATTTACATAGAATATAACGTGCCGGGGAGTGCTCCTCGAAAAAGTGGCTTTATAGTATTTGATAAATATCCAGAGCTTGTTAGGGAACTAGACAGCGTGATATAATCAGATACATATAAGTATTCTATCGATATTAGTAACAAAAAAATTTAGATAAGTATAAGTTTCATATCCAGGCATTAGCAGGAGCGCTACTTCAGGCTCCTGTTTTATTTTAAAAAAATAAAATAATTCTTGAAAATTCATCTACAAAACTTTTATTAGTAAAAAAAATTTTATCATATTCATATTTACTCGTTTTAATTCCAAGTTTTCTTCTTAATATATTATAGATTATACTTTTATTAATTCAATTTAACAAAAAAGTAGCTTATTTAAATCCACTTTTTATATCTTTTAGTTTAAAAAATATTGTAAACACATTAATTAATGTGTTATAAGATAAGAAATTAAATCTTCAATAAGATTTTTTGAGGTTTTATATTTTATATTATAATCATAATTAAATATATTTTTATAATTATCTTTGTAATTTGATGTAGAATTATAAATGCATTCATATAGGGCTTGTTTAACGGATGAAACACTTTGCTTGTATTTTTTGCAAGAGTAATATAATATTTAGTCAAATTTAAAATTTCTGATTCGTTTTTTATTTCACTTAATACAATAATTCTTATATAAATAGCGCCATTAGTTTTATAGGAGATACCTAAATATTTTAAAACATTAAAAATAATAGAATTATACTTGTTCAATTCTTTATCTTTATATTGATTATATAATTCCATTATTTGACCTCCTACAAAATAGTTTACAATTAACACAACAACAGTATATCAGAATTATGTAAACGACGCAAATTTTAAAATGTGCACATATTCATATTTTTGTGAAGAACTTACACACAAAGATATTTTATATTAGGAAATTTTTTATAAATAATAAATTTTCATAAACGTAAATGATTTTACTATAAAATGTGAAAAATTTGCACAAAAAATAAAACCTCTAGTTTTACTAGAGGTTTTGGTGCGCCCTCAAGGATTCGAACCTTGGACCCACCGGTTATGAGCCGGTTGCTCTGACCAACTGAGCTAAGGGCGCATATTGTTTCTTGCTCAACGCAAGATTAATTATAAACGATTGAATATAATATGTCAATACCTAAATTTAATTTTTTTTAATTTTCATAAAAATTTTTGTTTTAGAAATTATATACATTAAATAGGCGCTAGATATGTCTAAAATGAATATAGAAATATTGTTTTATATAATAATTAATTCAATTATTATTAGTTCTAATTAGTAGTTAATTATTTTACTTTAAAGAATATTTTGAACAAAAGTGATTAAAATAAACGATAAAAAAATATTGAAAAACGATAAAAAATAATTGACAAACAAAAAAATAAATGATATATAAAAAGCATAAAAATAAATTTATAATTATAAATTTATTAATATAGAAATAAAAAGAAGGTAAATATATGAAAGTTTTTGGAAAATATGGATTAGGAAATATTTTGAAAATTCTATTACAGGTAGTTTTTGTTTTTGGAATAGTAATTTTAATAATTTTTCCAATAATAATTTCAAATACAAATATTTCTATAAATCCTAATATTATATTATTTTATCCAAATGCAATATGCCTATTATTAATAATATATCAATTTGTTGGGTTATTTAATTCGCTAAAAGAGGATAATCCTTTTTGTGAAAATACAGTTAAGAAACTAAAAGCATCTCAAAAAATTTCAGCTGTAGCATCATTATTTTGGATGTTTGATTTTATTTTTGAAACCTTTATAGTAAAAAATATGAGTATATTAGTTATAATTGTATTATTATTTATGTTTATATTATTCATAGGCGTAACAATAGCTTTATATATATTGTCTGAATTATTTAATAAGGCAATTGAATATAAGAATGAAAATGATTTAACAATTTAAAAAGAGAAGAAAAATAGGAGAATAATATCATGATTATTGTGAATTTAGATGTAATGATGGCAAAACGAAAAATATCTTCTCAAGAATTAGCAGAGAAAGTAGGAATCACTCAAGCTAATTTATCTATTTTGAAAAACAACAAAGGAAGAGCAATTAGATTTTCTACTTTGAATGCTATTTGTGAAGCTTTAGATTGCACACCAGGAGATATTTTAGAATATTCAAAAGAATAAAATAAACAAATTAGAAAATTTTTTAATTGTAATAAAAATAAAAAATGAGGAAAAGATATGGGAAATTTATTACTTTTTATAATTTTACTGATTATTTCTCTTTTTACATTAGTACCAATATATTTAACAATAATAAATATTTTAAATTTGATAAGTAGAGTAAAACTTAAAGAAAATTTACATGATTTTTTAACTTTTTTAGTAGGAATAATTTTTACATGTATATTATGGAATGTGTTTGAATTTAAAACTTATTCAGAAACTATAAGGTATGATGGTAGTATTTTTGATGCAACAGTACATACACCAATAGATTTCGTTTCAGCACCCACTGTATATGCTGTGTTAACTGTTGGTTTACTATCTTATATATTAATAAGAATAAACAAATCAAATTTACCACCACTTATAACTGTATTTTCTATGTCAGGAATATCTATATGTAGAATTTTTTGCATAGTATTTATGATTCAAATAAGTAAAAATGTTTTAGAAAACTTTTTATATGGTTATTTTTTACTGCTACCTTTTAATTATATAATATGTTCAATAAGAGCTGAAATAGAAGTAATAAAACAATACAAAGAAAAGCAAAAAAATAGGGAGAAGTATGAGAATAAATTTTTAAATGGATGTAATAACTTATTAATGAATATAAATGTTGAAAGATGGCCACTTATTGCAATTATTTTATCTGTTCCTTTTGCAATAATTTTAATAATAATTTTGTGTTTGTTCGGACAAAGACCAGACGCAATAATAAAAGCCTTTACTTCAACAAGTGATTGGACTTTATCCCAAATGTATTCACCACCACCAGTTTATTATGATGCACATTATTTATGTACCGTTTCTTTAAAAGGTCATAGAAAATTAGTAAAACCAATAAGATATGGAATCAGAAGAAATCAGAAAATAGTTGTAAATAGACAATTATGTATAGCAAATGCTTTTGAACAATTAATTGAAGAAAAGCTCCCTAGGTTTCATAAGGCAATAAGATATATTTATGATAAATATGGGTATCCATTATCAAAACATATAAATACTCCAATTCAAGCAGATGTTACTTATATTTTTATGAAACCATTAGAATATATTTTTTTGATAATTTTATATTTATTTGATAAAGAACCTGAAAATAGAATTGCAAAGCAATATTTACCTAAAATTGAAGAATAAACTATTTATGAAAGAGGAAGTATGAAAAGTGTAAAATTATTTTGGACAAAAATTGCATTAATAATAACAATGATTTTATGTATTAGTTTTATGCCAATAATAATAATAATAAATATAATTTCTAGTAACGAATATATTTTATATATTAATGATAATAACAGGGAAAATATAATAAAAAAAGCGAAAACGGATTATGGATTAGTTGAAATAGAAAATCAATTAAAGATGGCAACAAAAATAGAATATTCTGTTATAGATGGTAAGAAAATTTGCAAAATAGAATATGAAAATGGAAGTGTAGAAAATTTATCTTATAATAGAATTGTAGACATTAATAACTTTATAAAAAATGAAGGATATGGAAAATCTGAAATTTATATATTATATTTATCTTTAGATATTATTATATTAGCAACATTAATATTTTTATATAAGAAAATTAATAACGAAGTAAAATTTATAAATAAATTTGAAGAAATAGATAATGAAGAATAATTTTTCTTATTTAAAATATTAGTTGAAAAAATTATTGTATTAAGAAAAGTAATATGTAAAAAGTAATAAAATAATTAAAATAAAAACTGATACAAGATTTACAAAAAAATGAAAAAAATTGAAAAATAGTATTGACAAGTAAGTAAAATAACATTATAATTAGTCATGTGCTCAAGATGAGCATATACGGGTAGGTGGTCGAGTGGTTAATGGCACCAGACTGTAAATCTGGCGACGAGAGTCTACGATGGTTCGAATCCATCCCTGCCCACCACTTTTTATAAAAATTGGATAAAAGTGTTGACAAACTGATGTAGATATAGTAAAATAAAATTCGTCAGTTGAACAAATTAAATGGTCGCTTAGCTCAGCTGGGAGAGCATCTGCCTTACAAGCAGGAGGTCATAGGTTCGAACCCTATAGCGACCACCATTATTTTATGGCCTGGTAGTTCAGTTGGTTAGAATGCCGCCCTGTCACGGCGGAGGTCGACGGTTCGAGCCCGTTCCAGGTCGCCAAAATATCTAGTTTAAGTCACTAGATATTTTTTATATAAGGCTTCATAGCTCAGTTGGTAGAGCAGGGGACTGAAAATCCCCGTATTTTAGATCGGAAGAGCAGATCGGAAGAGC
>DSLMC04102__coassemble_4676_pt1 | contig 5034 bp, 6 predicted proteins | sample DSLMC04102__metabat2_low_PE_001 | metagenome-assembled genome bin DSLMC04102
TTTTATTAGTATTTGAAAATAAAAAACTTATGAAAGATTAGAATTACAAATTACAATAAATCGCTAGGAATGGAGGAATAATAAATGAACTTTAAAGAATACGGAGACAACAATAAAGATACAATAATGCTATTACATGGTGGTGGTCTTTCTTGGTGGAATTATAGAGAAGAAGCAGAAAAACTAAAAAATAGTTATCATATTATTCTTCCAATATTAGATGGTCATTCGGAAAGTGATAGAAGTTTTACAAGTATAGAAGATAATGCACAAGAAATTGTAGAGTATATAACTAATAATTATAATGGTCATATTAGTTTCATAGGAGGATTATCTTTAGGAGGACAAATTCTTTTAGAAATTTTATCAAGAAAAGAAGATATTTGTGATTATGCTATTGTTGAAAGTGCATTAGCAATTCCTATGAAAGCAACATATAAAATGATTAGACCAACTTTTTCTATGAGTTATGGATTAATATCGAAAAAATGGTTTTCACAAATGCAATTTAAGTCTTTAAAAATAAGAGAAGATTTATTTAGTGAATATTATAGAGATACTTGTAAAATTAGTAAGGAAGATATGATTGCTTTTATGGAAGCAAATTCAAAATATGAAATTAAAGATTCTTTACAAAATGCAGAGGCAAAAGTTGTAGTTGCTGTTGGAGATAAAGAAAGACCAATAATGAAAAAATCAGCAAATAAAATTCATCAGATGATAAATGGTAGTAGATTGTTAATTTTGCCTAATTATTATCATGGAGATTTTAGCATAAATCATCCACAAGAATATGTTGATATGATTAACGAACTTGTTGTTGATAGAAATAAAGAAGCAGAAGGTAAAAAAATTACTGATATTGAAGTAAATATTGAAAATACAGGATTACCATTAAAGCATAAAAATAGAGATAATTCAAAATCTTTAGATGAAAGATAAATTACAATTTTAAAAGGAGTAAAACTATTGGAAATATTAGAATTTGGAAATAAAGAAAAAGATAAAATAATTTTAATACACGGATTTGAAACACCATATCAAATATGGGAAAAATATATTGAACATTATAAAAATAACTATCATATTATAGTTCCTATATTACAAGGACATAATCCCAATATGAAAGAAGATTTTAATTCCTTTGAAGAAAGTGCAAAAGATATTGAAGATTATATTATTTCTCGTTATGGAAATAATGTGTTTGCAATTTATGGAATGTCTATGGGTGGTGTTCTAACATCTCAAATTTGGCAAAATAAAAAATTATATATTGATAAAGTTATTTTAGAAAGTTCGCCTTTAATTTCTTATAATAAGCTAATGACTTTAATGATGACAAAACAGTATCTTATGCTTACTCATAAAACACAAGCAAGAGATAAAAGGGTTATTACACAAGCAGTTAATTCTATTATTCCTAAAGATAAATTAGATGTTTTTTTAGCAATGATGGACAATATGTCTGATACAACAATTACTAACTATATAAGGCAAATTGGAAGATATAAATTGCCAAGTAATATAGATACTCCAAATACAGAAGTTTATTACTATTATGGTACTAAAATAAATGAATTACTAGCAAAGAAAACAGCAGAGTATATCAGAAGAAATTATCCTAACTCTAAAATAAAATGCTTTCAAGGTAAAGGACATTGTGAAGATTCTTTACTTAATCCATCTGTTATGATAACAGAATTAGATAATGTATTAGGTATAAGAAAGACAAATAATATACAAACTAATTATTCTCAACCCCAAAATAGAATAAAATCAGATGAAAGTCAAGAAATAAATGAAATTGGCACAAGAATAGAACAAGATGAAATAGAAAGATAAATTTAACTGTTTAATATAAAAAATAAAGCTTTGTAATTATATTTGAATAATAAAATATTTTGCAACACAAAATTGTAAACATTTGAAGTAAAATGTTGATAAATCCAATTGATAAATAGCAAATTATCGCTTGAACCTGAATTTTCAATACTATAAAATATTTTTTTAATTCATAGATTTTAAAGAGAAAAGATGGTATAATAATATAAATTGATTAATGGAGGTAATAAGTATGTCAATAGAAAAACAAAAATTATATAATGAAATTGAAACATTGCCAGATGAACTTACAAACCAAGTTATCAATTTCATAGAATATTTAAAACTATCATATATAGATACAGAAGCTCCAGATAGTATAACAATAAAGAGCAAAAAAGACTTAAAAGAAAAGCTACAAAAAGGTTTAGATGATATAAAAGAAAATAGAGTAATTTCTTTAGATGAAGCATTTGCTAAAATTGATAGCATATAAAGAGAATGGAGTAATTTTATGAAAAAATATGTAGTTGAGATTTCGGAAACTGCTGAACAGGATTTAGAAAATATTATTTCATATTTACGATTTAGTTTATCAGGAGATATTATAGCAGACAAATACAAAATTTTATTTAAACAGGAATTAAAAAATTTAGAGAATATTGCAGGAAGTATTCCAATTTTAAGTGAGGATTTAACGGGGCATAAAAACATTAGAAAGATTAATGTAAGAAATTATATAGTATTTTATATAGTAGATGATGAGAACTCTAAAGCATTAGTAGTGAGGATAGGTCATGCTTTTATGGATTGGGAAAAATATTTAAAAGATGAATAGTTAGCAATATAAATGATTTTATTGCAACACAAATTTGCACACATCACGAATAAAATGTTGATAAATCAAGAAAAAAAGCCTCTCAATTAGGGTAGGGGTACCACTAGATGAAAAAGATAACCTTTTTCATCTTTTTTTGTTGTTTTTCAAAAAGTTCTTATTAATTTGCAAAATATTTTATAACACCTTCTATTTCCAATTGTTATAGATAATATTCATTATATAAAGAATCTAACAGAATTAATAGATTTTCGAACTAGAGAAAGAATTTATAAAAGAACTTTTATTGGCAAATAAGTTTCGAGATGGATCATTAGAAAGATAGTTTATAATACGTAAAAGAGAACAATTGATAGTTGTTCTCTTTTATGATAATATCTAATTGATAAATAGACTAACTATATGAATGTCAAGAGTTTTTAGAAAAAATTAAAGAATAACTAGTAAGTTGTTGTTATAAAAGGAGAGATGAATTATGGATGAAATTATACCATATATAATATTGATATTAGTTTTATTAGTATTGGAGTTAATTCAGAGTGTTTGGGCTAAATCAAAAATAAAAAAGTGGATATTACCGATATTATCATTTCTATTATCAGTGTATATAATGATTTATTTAATAAGTTTTGAATTAGCTGATCAAATAGGAACAGATAGACATGGTTTAATTGAAGTGGTAGATATTGGTACATGGATAATGTTTATGATTCTTAATATACCAACTATAATGTTTATAATTACAAATGTGATAGTAAAGAAAAAGCATTCATAGAACATGTAAAATACAAATTAAAAGTTGTGAGGTAAGAAGAACTATTTGGAAATTATTGCACGACAAATAAGCATTTGAAAAAATGCTTTTTAAAATTATTAGATTGCATAGATATTAAGCTACTTTATCAGCTTCATATTTATTATTTGTTTTTAATAAATAATAAATTACACGAACTAATTTCTTTGCAACATGTCCCATTGTAACCATATAATGCTTACCTTCAGACATTTTCTTGTTTTTAAAATTATTAAACACGGCATCGTTCATACAAACCATTCTAGAAGCATTCATTAATGCAAAACGAAGGTATTTAGAACCACGTTTAACCATTACAGAATGAGTTGAAAAGAACTTTCCTGACTGATACATAGATGGGTCTAATCCCGCAAAGGCTAAAAGCTTTGAAGGAAAATCGAACCTAGAAATATCTACAATTTCAGCTAGAATAGAACCAGCTAATTTAAAAGAAATTCCAGGAATTGATAAAATAGGAGTATCTATTTCTTTTAGGATTTCTTTAATTCTCTTATCAATATTATCAATTTGTTTTTGCAAAAATTGAATAATACTAATGGTTTGTTTTAGTTCAAAAGCAACAGATTCACTTGGCGTACCTATTGATTTCCTTGCAATTTCTCTAATTTCGATAGCTTTATCTCGATCAAATTTTTTATTAGAATTATCAGATAAAAGATGAGTTAAATGTGTTAGATTACATTCAGCAATCTTTTTAGCATTTGGTAATTCAGAAAGTAAAGCTAAACAAGACTTTTGAGCAACAGAAGAAACTATTTTTGAAAGTTCAGGAAACACAATATCTACTAGTCTTACAAGAGAAGTTTTGAATTTAGAGTTTTCCTTAACTAAACGAAATCTATGTCTAGTTAGTGACTTTAATTCAGAAATATGATATGATACTGGTATGTAGGGTTTTAAGTTATCTGAAATAAGCATTGTAGCAATTACATGAGCATCTAACTTATCTGTTTTAGTCTTTCTAAGGCTTTGACCTTTTACATAAAGATTAGTTTGTAATGGATTAATAAGATAGATATTAAATCCTTTTTCAGTCAGAAAGTTTAGAATATTATTACTATAATGCCCAGTAGCTTCAAGCCCTACTTTAATATTGTATAATGAATCAGAGAAATTCATTAAAGAATTGTAGAGAGTTTCAAAACCATCTAAATTGTTTGTTATGGTTAATTTTTCGATTAGTATTTCACCATCAGAATTCATAGCGAAACAATCGTGTTTATCTTTGGCAACATCGATTCCAACATAAATCATAGAAAAAACTCCTTTACAAAATATTTAGACAATGTGATCCACGAAATGTTTGTCGAAAGTAAACTCGTTCAATATTAAACGTCAAGCGTTATCTAACTAATTAACAATTAAACAAACATCTGTGGTTAGAGTCTATTAATATAATCGTCAAAGCGATAGTAATTTGCACTAATCCACAGTGTCTATGTAGATATTATACAATGGATTTAAGAATAAAAAAATGTATAATGGACTACATATTCATTATACGAGTAATTTGTATGGGAGGATAAAAAATGAATTTGGAAGAATTAAAAAAAGATTGCAG
>DSLMC04102__coassemble_4942_pt1 | contig 4833 bp, 3 predicted proteins | sample DSLMC04102__metabat2_low_PE_001 | metagenome-assembled genome bin DSLMC04102
ATACCATAAATATAGCTAGTATGCATATAATAAAATATTAATATTTTATTATAATTTTCAAAAAAATATATTTTTCTATTTTTTCAACAAATTTTCTTACAAAATATTCTTTTTTTTCGATTATTATTTTTACAAAATTTTACCTTATATTACATTTTTGTAATATAAGTTTAATATTGTTGTTATATTTTCTTAACATATTTTATGCTATAATTTAATTATTAATAATGATAAATTATCTTTATTATATTTTAGGAGGAGTAAAATGTTAAACATACCACTATTAAAATTTGAGAAAACAACTACTTATTTGAATAATCAATTAAGTATTCAAGAAAATAATAAACAATTAATTATGGACATTATTGCTAATATTGGTTTAATTTTAAATACTTCTTCAGATGACAAAAAAGAAAATTTCGAAAAATTACTTAATTCTTCAAATGAATTTTTACAAACAATTTTAAATAATATAACAACTATAAATCAATTAAACTTAGAAATTTCAAATATTACAAATGAATTAACAAATGTATTTTCAGAAAACAATAAAACTTCAAAAACAAAGGAATTTTATATTGCTTCACTTGCTAATATTAAACCTAATATAGCAGCATACATAAAGAAATTTCAAAATTTAGAAAGAAAATTAGACATTGATAACAATAATTTTAATGAATTTATAGATATTAATAATTTTAAATACACTTTTGAAACAATAGAAAATAATGACAAAGAATCAACTTCTAATATATACGAGTTTACAGGCTTTTCAGTTAACAATCAAGAAATTTCTTCAAAAAATTCTATATTTGAAAATGATTCTATAGTTCTTGAAGAAGTTGTTCCAGAAGAACCTGAAAGTATAGAAATTTCAGATAAAAATATTGAAGAAAATGAAAATAATGAAAACTCAAAAATTGATGAGCTTACAAGAGAATTTAAAACACTTCTAACAGGTATTTCAAATGGAAATACAGAAATTAAAGACGTCTTTGAATTTGTTGAAACTTCTTTAAAATCAGAATTTTCCGATAATAATCCATCAGAAACTGAAAATTTAGAAAATTCTTCTTTAGATAAAAGCTCTAAAGATAATGAAGATAAAAATAATGAATCTAACACAAATTCATCATTAGAAAATTCTATCTCAAATGAATATGAATTATTTGATTCTAAAGAATTAAATAATAAATTAGAAAATGTTGCATCAAATGATACTATAAATTTTTCTAATGATTTAATATCTCAAGATGAATTTTCTGAAACTTTAATACAAAATGATGATATCTCTAATAATTCAGTTGCTGAGCAAAAAAATACTGAAGAACCTGCTGTAAAACCAATGAGAACAGATTCTATTGATTTTTTTGATGATATAGATTTTACAAAAATTAATTCATTTAATAGTTCATATAAAAAAACAACTGAAAATTATATTTTAGAAGATGATGATGAAGAAGCATACGAAAATTATTCAAACAAAACTAGTGATATTTCATCTGCAATAGATGCTGAAGAAAACGAAGAAGTAGAAGAAAATATAGAAGAAAACTATTCTTTTGAAATAAATGATGATGGCTTTCTAATTAGCAATGATGATAATATACTTGATGTTGATGATGAAAATATAATGTATGAAGAAGAAGATAACGAAATTTATGATGATGAACATGATAAAGAACTAGCTAGTGAAAAACATTTTTCTACAAAATCTGAAGATGAAAACTTATCTATCTCAGAGAAAATAGAAAAAATTAAAGCTGCATCTTATGATAATGAAACTTTAATAATATCTGAAAATACGAATAAAGTATATCTTCCATATAAAATCTCAGAATTATTAAAATATGTTGAAAGTTATCCTGATGTCTATACTTCCTTATCAGATGTTGTTGAACAAGAATTTATATTACCTTTTGACTATTTTACAAAACATCCATATAAAGTGAGATTTTTTGAAACTTTTAATTTAATTAGAAATCGTGCAGGTTATTCTGTTTTTACTGCTTTACGTTTTAGTGTAAAATTGTTGTATAAAACCAATTTAAATCCTGCAATAATCGCTGCATGTAAAACACAAACTGAATTAAAAAGTCTTTTATATCATTTAGATAATGATGATTTAAAAGAATTTAAATACTTCAATATTGTATTTGATGTTAATCCTCTTAAACAATAAAATTATAATACCCCAATTATAAATAATAATTGGGGTATGTTTTTTATACACTTTAGTTTTTCTATATTTTTTTATATATAACTTGCTTTTATTATTTATATTTATTATTTTCATTTCTTATTAACATCATCTTATTTTATAAAATAATACAAATTAATCCCCCACTTCCTTCATTTACAATTCTTTGAAGTGTTTCTTGTAATTTGCTTTGTGCCTCTTCTGGCATTTTTGCTAATTTATTTTGCAATCCTTCATTTACAAGTTCATGCAAACTTTTTCCAAAAATATTTGATTCCCAAATTTTTTTAGGATCATTTTCAAATTCAGAAAGAAGATATTTAACTAATTCTTCTGATTGTTTTTCACTTCCAACTATTGGAGAAACTTCTGTTTCTGTATTAATTTTTATCATGTGAATTGAAGGTGCTTTTGCTTTTAATTTTACTCCATATTTGTTTCCTTGTTTTACTATTTCAGGTTCATCTAATATTAGATCTTCTATACCTGGAGTAACAATTCCATATCCTTTTTCGTTAACTTCATGTATTGCGTATGCCATTTTATCGTAATCTTTTTTGATTTTAGAAAATGATGATATACATGAAAATAGCTCTCCCTCATTTTTTATTTCAACACCAGTAATTTTAGTAAGTACATTATAAAATAAACTATCATTTAATTCTGCTTTTACAGTTACAACACCTGTTCCTAAGTTTATTTCCTCAATATTAGAACTTTTTATTTCTTCAGATTCTTCCAATCTTAAATAATTTTCGTTTACATCTTTTAATCTTTTAGTTTCGCAGAAAGAATTTTTTACATTTTCAAATAAAGATATTTTTAATTCATTATTAATATCTAATCCATCTAACCATCTTGGAAATTTTACTTCAATTCTTTCTATCATAAATTCATATAACAACTTTGAAAAAATATAATTTATGTCTTCTATATTTAAATTTAAACAATTTATTGGAACTACTGTTGCAGAATATTTTTCTGATAATTCGTTTGCTAATTGTATACTATATGAATCATTTGGATTTTGGCAATTCATTAGCATTATAAATGGCTTATTTAACTCTTTTAATTCTTTTACTACTCTTTCTTCAGCCATTACATATTCTTCCCTTGGAATATCTGTAATCGTTCCATCTGTTGTAACAATAATTCCTACTGTAGAATGTTCAACAATTACCTTTTTGGTTCCTAATTCTGCAGCTGTTTCAAAAGGAATTTCTTCATCAGACCATGGTGTTTTTACCATTCTAGGCATATCATCTTCTAAGTATCCTATAGCATTATTAACTAAATATCCTACACAATCTACCAATCTAGTTTTCATTTTTACATTTCCATTTAAATTAATTTCCACTGCCTCATTTGGAATGAATTTGGGCTCTGTAGTCATTATAGTTCTTCCACTTGCACTTTGTGGAAGTTCATCTATTGCCCTTTCCTTTTTATACTCATTTTCAATATTGGGTAAAACTAAAAGTTCCATGAATTTTTTTATAAAAGTAGATTTACCAGTTCTAACAGGTCCTACTACTCCTATATAAATATCTCCTTCCGTTCTTTTAGCTATATCTTGATATATTCCCAAACTCTCCATAAAAAATACCCTCCTATAAATTTGTACCTCTTTTAGTAATTTATATTAGGGTATTTTTTAAATATGACTATTTTTTATATATTATTTTCAACATTTACAAATATATAAAATTCTCCTGTCTCCTTATTTATTTTACCAAAATTCTTATTAAAAACATTTATATCATTTAAAGAATTTATTTTTTTTATTGAAATGTCTTGACTTAGAATTTCTATATTTGATAGTTTTCCTTTATTATCCGACCAAATCATCATAAAATTTAATATAGTTTTATTTTGATAATTAAAGCTATTAATTATTGAAAATTTATCTCTTAAATAAGTTCCATTAGTTACTAAAGTTTTGTCTTCTTCTGTAAATTTTTGATAAGCAATATTTTTCCATAAAGTATCAGAGCCAAATTCATAATAATAGTATAAATCATAAATTGATTTATCTATAAAAATATTGCTAGAATATAATTTATAATCATTTGGTTGCATATTTGAAGTTTTTAAATTTTCTTTAATATCTACAAAAATATTATTTTTCATTTTATATGCATTACTACTACCACATCTATAAATTTTATTTTTTATTTCAATATATTCACCTGTTCCAACAATATTTAATTCATTTATATTATATATTGGAATTATTTCATCATCTTCAGCATACAAAAATTCATCTACCTCTTCAGCTGTTTTTGAATACATTTGTTTTAATTCAATATTTTGTGTATCTTGCTCTTTTTTCTTACTTATTACAACCTGATAAATACTAAAAATAAATATAAGTAAAAAAAGCATTGCAATAAGTACAAATAATGAAATAATTCCAGATTGTGATCTTATTTTTTTCATACCTTAATTTCCTTATTTTAATTAATATATATATCATATCTATAAAATATTTTTTTCGCAATACTTTCCATAATATAAAAGTATATTTTTTCTATTTTAGTAAATACTAAGAAAAATAACTTTTTAAATTAGGAGCTATAGATTTGTAATGATTAAAAATATTTTTAAAAAAATATTTGCTTATAAAGAGATAA
>DSLMC04102__coassemble_5236_pt1 | contig 4631 bp, 3 predicted proteins | sample DSLMC04102__metabat2_low_PE_001 | metagenome-assembled genome bin DSLMC04102
TAATAATTCATTTTTAATAGAAAATAAAATAATAACTGGTACAAGAGGTTGGATAAATACTTGGAAATCACCAGAAAATTATAAAATATTGAAAAGAGAAAATGAAAGATTAAAACTTTCAATAAAAAATGGTATAAAAGAATTCGGAGAGGATAAGGAAATAATTTCTTTTATACATTATCCGCCATTTTATAAAGAGCAAATTATCCCTGAAGAAATAGATTTTATTAAAACTTTAAATGACTACGGAGTAAAAAAATGTTATTATGCACATTTACATTCAGAATCACATAAAGAAGCTTTTGAAGGAATAAAAAAAGAAATTAATTTTAAATTGGTGAGTTCAGATTATTTAAATTTTGATTTATTAAAAATTTAATATTAGTAGTAAAAAAATATAAGCAAAAGTTATATGAAAGGCTTTAGAATACAAATAAAATTTTATATGAGGAGAGAATATGCAAGATAAACAAAAAAATATAAGAAATTTTAGTATAATTGCACATATAGATCATGGAAAGTCCACATTAGCTGATAGAATTATTGAAATGACAGGTGCTTTGTCACAAAGAGAAATGGAATCTCAAGTGTTAGACAATATGGATATAGAAAAAGAAAGAGGAATCACTATAAAATCTCAAGCTGTAAAAATGAATTATATAGCTAAAGATGGACAGCAATATGAGTTTAATTTAATAGATACACCTGGACATGTTGACTTTAATTATGAAGTTTCTAGAAGTTTAGCAGCATGTGAAGGAGCAATTTTAGTAGTAGATAGTACACAGGGAGTTGAGGCTCAAACTCTTGCTAACGTATATTTAGCTTTAGAAGATAATTTAGAGATTTTACCTGTTATAAACAAAGTGGATTTACCTAATGCAAGACCAGAAGAAGTAAAAAAAGAAATTGAAGATATTATTGGTATTCCTGCAATGGATGCACCTTGCATATCTGCTAAAACGGGCTTAAATGTAGAAGAAGTATTAGAAAGAATTGTAACAGATATACCAGCTCCAAAAGGAGATAAGGACAAAGAACTTCAAGCATTAATTTTTGATTCATATTATGATAACTATAAAGGAGCTTTAAGTTATGTAAGAATAAAAAACGGAACTGTTAAAGCAAATGATGAAATTTTATTTATGGCAACAGGAAAAGTTTTTACTGTTACAGAAGTAGGTTATTTTGGAGCAGGAACTTATGTTCAAGCAGAAAGACTAGAAGCAGGTGAAGTTGGATATATTGCAGCTAGTGTAAAAACAGTTTCAGATTTACATGTTGGAGATACAATTACTTTAAAATCAAGACAAGCCAAAGAGCCACTTCCAGGTTATAAAAAAGCAAATTCAATGGTATATTGTGGAATGTATCCATTAGATGGAAGTGAATATGAACCCTTAAAAGATGCACTAGAAAAATTAAAATTAAATGATGCAGCTTTAAACTATGAGCCAGAGACTTCTGCAGCTTTAGGATTTGGATTTAGATGTGGATTTTTAGGATTACTTCATCTAGAGATTGTGATTGAAAGATTAGAAAGAGAATTCGACATTGGATTAATTACTACAGCTCCGTCAGTTATTTACCAAGTTCATAAAACTACAGGGGAAGTAATTGAGCTTTATAATCCAACAGAACTTCCACCACAAACTGAAATAAGTTTTATGGAAGAGCCTATTATGAAAGCTGAAATAATGATACCCAAAGAATTTGTTGGTAATGTTATGAAAGTGTGTCAAGATAGAAGAGGAGTATATTTAGATATGAAATATTTAGATACTAATAGAGTAACTCTTGAATATGAACTTCCTCTAAATGAAATAATATATGATTTTTTTGATACAATAAAGTCTAAAACAAAAGGTTATGCTTCTGTTGATTATGAATTTAAGGAATATAGAAGAGCAGATCTTGTAAAATTAGATTTACATATAAATAATGAAGCAGTTGATGCTTTGTCATTTATAGTCCATAAAGATTCTGCTTATGAAAGAGGAAGAAAAATGGCTGAAAAATTAAAAAAAGTTATTCCGAGACAATTATTTGAAATTCCAATTCAAGCGGTAGTTGGTGGAAAAATAATAGCAAGAGAGACTTTATCAGCAATGAGAAAAGATGTTTTGGCTAAATGCTATGGTGGAGATATATCAAGAAAGAAAAAATTATTAGAAAAACAAAAGAAAGGTAAAAAGAAAATGCGTCAAATTGGAAATGTAGAAGTACCACAAGAAGCATTTTTAGCTGTTTTAAAATTAGATGATGAAGATTAAATAAAGAAATATATAATGAATGCAAAAAAGAAAGAGGATTTTAAATATGAGAGAAAGTTATAGAGATAAGCAAAATAGAAAATCGAGAATAGCAAGAGAGAAAATGGAAAATTTTAATAATAGAAATAAAAAAAATCATAGAAAAAATAATGAAAAAGGATACAGAAAAAATTATAGAGAAATTTATAAAGAAAGTAAAAGTGCAGAAAATAGGGATTCAGAAACGAATATAGAAAAAGAATATGAAGATGTTGTTGCAGGAAGAAATGCTGTTTTAGAACTATTAAAATCTGGTAAAGATATAAATAAGCTTTTTATAGAAAAAGGTGAAAAACATGGTTCTATAAATGAAATAATTGCAAAAGCAAAAGAAAATAAGATTGTTATTGTAGAAACAGATAAAAATAAATTGGACCAAATAGCAGAAAATAATCAAGGAGTTATAGCAATAGTTCCACCATTTAATTATTGTGAAGTAGAAGATATTTTAAAAACTGCAAGAGAAAAAAATGAAGATCCATTTTTATTAATTTTAGATGGTATAGAAGATCCCCACAATTTAGGGTCAATTATAAGAACAGCAGAAACAGCCGGAGTTCATGGAATAATAATTCCTAAAAGAAGAAGTGTAGCTGTAAATAGTACTGTTGTAAAAGTTTCAACTGGAGCTACAGCTTATGTAAAAATTGCTAGAGTAAATAATATAAATGATACTATAAGAAAATTAAAAGATGAAGGTCTTTGGATAATTGGAACAGATGGGGATGCAAATACTGTATATTATAATCAAGATTTAAAAGGTCCTATTGCAATAATAATAGGAAGTGAAGGAACAGGAATGAATAGACTTGTTAAAGAAAATGCAGATATTTTAGTGAAAATTCCAATGAAAGGAAATATTACTTCATTAAATGCTTCAGTATCAGCTGGAATTGTTATATATGAGGCTGTAAAACAAAGGGGATAAAAATTTTTAGATATAATGAGATATAAAATATTATTTTAAAAAATAGTAAATTATAAAGAATATAATAAAAATGTTTGTATTACGCAAGAATAAAGAGAAGTTTTACAATATATAAATTAGTAAAACTTCTCTTAAATTTTAAAAAAGTAAAAATTAAATTGTATCATATACAATTTTAAAACAATTAAATTTGTCTAAAGCATTGTCATCTAAACAACTTAAATATATGTATAACTCATCAACATTTCTACATGCTGTAATTATTGCTGGATTTAGATTTGAATTAAAAAATACTTCATTAGCAAGAGATAATGACTTTAAAAAAGATAATTTAGATTTTTTTCTTGCTAAATAGAAAGCTTCTTTAAATCTAGATATAGCAGCATGTTTATAATATTTTAAAGGTAAAGTATATTCTTTATCAATAATATCTTGTATAGAAGAATATTTTTCTGGATGATCAGAGAAAAATATTTCTAATTCTACTGTAGAGTATGGTAATACTACATTTTTATTTTTTTCAGATACAAGTAAAACATTTTCGTTAAGATGTAAATTCTCATGATTAATATTATTTTGTAATTTATTTATTTTATTTTTTATTTCAGTTTCATCTAATACTTTTTCAGAAACAACATTTGGAGTTAATTCAATATTATTTGAAATATCTTTTATGGTATTAGAATTAAAATCAGGAAAGTTAACAGTCATATGTTTTAAAATAGATTCCATAAAAGTATAATAAAAAATATTGTCCTCTGAAATTTTATTGAAAAGTGATTTAAAGTCTTTATTATATTTTTCAAAATATATAGGGTCAAAAAAATCAAGCTTTAAAGAATCTAATAAATACTTTTTTAATTCTTTAATTTTATCTATATTCTCTTTTATATTTTCAAAATTTTTTTTGATAGTTTCAAGACAAGAAATTAAAGAAGTTGTATCATGTGTATCTGTTGCATTAGAAAGGCTTTCTGAAAGTTTCTCTAAATATAGAAATAAAGTCTTTTTTAATTGCCTTTGTTGATTTAGAATATTATTTAAAGTATCTAGTTCATCATTTATAATATTTTCATCTAATATAAATTTAGATCCAATCATAATAACCTCCTTTACCAAAACTTGTCAAAAAAAATATATTTTTAAACAAATAAATTATAACAAATAAAAAAATTCAAGTCAATAATTTCAAATTTAATAAAGAAAACGCATAAAAAATGAATTGTTAAGTTGCTAAAAAATTAAAGTTTTATAAAAATTATACTTGCAAAATAAAAAATAAGATGTTAAAATAATTATTATCCAGTTAAGCGAAAATGATCTTAACAAGATGTTTAAAAAAGATGAGTAGGTAAAATGTTTGAATATCTCAAGGGAATAGTGACAAAAAT
>DSLMC04102__coassemble_6533_pt1 | contig 3909 bp, 6 predicted proteins | sample DSLMC04102__metabat2_low_PE_001 | metagenome-assembled genome bin DSLMC04102
GACGAGAACGGCCAGCGCATCCCGGACGGGAAAGGCGGCTGGAAGAACCACCGGCATAATTATTTTAACTTTATATAATAAAACTTTAAATTAAACAATAACAATGCAACATTCTTATATTATATAAAAACTCAAATTATAAATTATAATGATTTAACATAAAATTCATAATTTGAGTTTTAACTTATTTTAGATATATTGTAGGATTAACTAATTGATTGTCTTTATACATTTCAAAATGTAAATGTGGTTCATCTGCTATCTCAAAACTTGCTGTTTCTCCAACAGTTCCAATAGTTTGTCCTTTTTCTACAGTTTCATTTTCTGATATAAATTCTGTAGTTAATAAATTAGAATATACTGTTTTAAATCCATTTACATGTGAAATTGTAACTGTTAGTCCATATCTTGGATCATTTTTTATACTCTCAACAGTTCCTGCTTCTGCTGCTACAACAATAGATGTTTTATCTGCTTTTATATCAATACCTGAATGAGTTGTCCATTCTTCTAAAGTATTTGAATACACTAAAGTATCCATAGCAAAATCTTTTATAATTTCTCCTGAAACAGGTGCTTTAAAAGCAAGTTCTTCTTTAACTGTATTATCTATAATTGTGTTATTTGATATATTATTTGATGTATTTTCTGTATTTGATACATTGTTTGCATTCGATGTATTCTCTTTTGTAGTATTTTGCACAGTAGAGCCTATTGGTGTTTTACTAATATTATTTTTTGTTTTGTCAGATGTTTCTTTATTTGTATTATTACTTGACACAGTATTACTTGTATTGTTACTATTTTTAACTGTTGAATCTGATGAATAGCTTGCTTCTTCTAACTCACTATTATCTACAATATCATTCATCTTTTCTAAACTCATTAAACTTTGACTAGATTCTTCTTTTAACTTTTTATTATACATAACAAAAATAGTTAAAAATATAGCAATAGACACTACTAAAGTAATACTAAAAACATATACTAGTCTTTTTAGTTTTTGTTCTTCAAAAAATTCTCTTCTTCCCATAAAAACCTCCATCTAAGTAAATAACTATTATAAGTATTTGCATTTTTTTGAAGATTATTCACTAATTTCCACATCTTTGTAATAATGTTTTATTATTTCATCAAATTTTTTTCCAGATTTTGCTAATGCATCACTTCCACACTGACTTAATCCCACACCATGACCATATCCTATTACTGAAAATCTTATTTTATCTCCTATAATTTCAAATTTAAAATTTGTAGATTTTAATCCAAATATACTTCTTGCATCCACTCCAGAAATTTCCGTATTTCCAATTAACATTTTCTTTACTCTTCCATTTTCAGTATATTCTAATATTTTTATACAATCTGATTTATCAAAGTCAATCTCAAATCCAGAATATTTTTCTAACATTCTTTTTATTAATTCATCTTTTGAGATTTCTAGTTCTGAGCTATATGAACTATAATTTTCTTCTCCAGCTGTTTCAACTGACCTAAAATACGGAAGATCTCCTCCCCATACATTTATAGAAAGTTCTGTTCTTCCTCCGCTATTACTATGAAATAAAGCATTAATTGGCTCATTATTATATAAAATTAATTTTCCTTTTGTTGAGTTTACAGCTTGAGTTATTTTGTTCCAATATTCTTCTCTTACATTTTCTTCCCATCTTGCTAATCTATTTTCTTTTGAAATCCAAGCTTGACAACATAAAGCGCTATCACAAACACTTGCTACTCCTTTATGTTTACCACCGTTTTTTATTTGATAAATAGTATATGTTCTTGCAACAACAGCTTGTGCTTTTAAAGCTTCTATTTCAAAATTTGCTGGCATTTCACTTGCAACTACTCCATACAAATAAGTATCTAAATCCATATCTTCTACTATTCCAGTATCTGTATGTAATAGTTTTATATTGCTATATTCTCCATAATCAAATTTCTCTTCTTCAACCTTTTCTGATACTACTTCTTTAGTATTAAACTGATTTGTAAAAAGAATTGGCATTGTAAAAATTAATATAATTATAAAAATAAAATAAAATAATATTTTTTTCAAATTAATCTCCTATGCTAATAGTTTATTTCTGAATTCATTTAGAATTTTCTTTTCAATTCTAGAAACATGAACTTGTGAAATACCTAATATTTTTGCAACTTGTGTCTGTGTTTTATCTTTAAAATATCTTAAATTTATAATTTGTCTATCTCTACTATTTAATTTTTTTATCATATCTAAAATAGTTATTTTATCCACAATTTTAGCTTGTTCATCAATTCCTGTTGACACTAAATCCACAATTTCCTTTCCTTCACTATCTACCTTAGCATTTATTGATTCCACATTTTGCATAGCTTCCATTGCCATATATATTGTTTCTTCTGGAAGTTCTAAAATTTCTGATAATCTAGTAATACATAAAGATTCTCCTGTTTTTGCCATATAAATTTTTTCTAATTCTTTAATTTTTATTCCAAGTTCTTTTACGCTTCTACTAATTCTTATAATTCCATCATCTCTCAAGAATTTTTTTATTTCACCTATCATATATTGAACTGAATATGTAGATAATTTGACATTATATTCAAACTTAAATCTCTGTATTGCTTCAATAAAACCTATGCAAGCAATTTGATATAAATCATCTGCTTCATATCCTCTTCCTAAAAATCTTTTAACTATATTCCATATAAGACCGTTTATTTTCCTCTAAAATTTGTGCTAATATTTCTTTATCACCTTGCTGTGCTAGTACAATAAGAGTTCTATTTTTCTCGCACATTTTTTCCCCCTTAATATGTACTTTCTAATTTTCTGTTTTTTTTATTTTCTTATTCATTGTAACTTTAGTACCTAAACCCACAATCGATTCTACTTTAAGGTTGTCCATAAAATTTTCCATAATTGTAAAACCCATTCCAGATCTTTCTAAATTACTTTTTGTAGTATATAAAGGTTCTCTTGCCTCTTTTATATTTTCTATTCCCTCTCCAGTATCTGAAACTTCAATTTCAATTTCATCTTCTGTTAATATTGCTCTTAGCTTAACTATTCCATCTTTATTTGGATACGCATGAATAATTGAATTAGTAACAGCTTCAGATACTGAAGTTTTAATATCTGCAATTTCCTCTATTGTAGGATCTAATTGAGATGCAAAAGCTGCAACCGCTATTCTTGCAAAAGCTTCATTTGCAGACTTACTTGCAAATTCTATTTTCATTTCATTTTTTATATTCTTATCCATAATTTATATATGATTTTTAATCATATCTCCTTTTCTATAAATTTAGATTTTTATTAGGATTTTCTATAACCTTTAACTTATTTTTTCTACTTCAAAATCATCAAGAATTGGTATAATATTTAAAATACCAGACATTTCGAAAACTTTTCTTATTTTAGAATTAACATTTACAACTTCTAATTTACCTCCAAAACAATTAGTCTGTTTATATCTTCCTATTATTAAACCAATACCAGCACTATCCATAAAACTAACTTTTTTAAAATCAAAAATTACTCTTTTAGGCATAAATCTTTGAATTTCATAATCTGCCCTATTTCTTATTCTTTCAGAATTATGATGATCTAATTCTTCTGTAATTTGAAAAAGTAATATCTTGTCCTCAATAAAATGTTTAACAATCAATATTTTTCCCTCCTTTATATTTTGATATAATAATATTCTAATTTTTTAAAAAATATCCTTCGATGAAAAAATAGAAGTTTTGTCGTATTGTAATATGTTTTCGACATCTAATTTATTATACTTTACATAAAAATATTTTTATTCTATAATTTTATTAATGACTTTAAAAATTGAGTAAAATTAATTATAAATATAGACTACTTGTTTTTTTATGCATGTCAAAATTCTATATCTTAAATTTTGCTTAAGGAAA
>DSLMC04102__coassemble_10410_pt1 | contig 2691 bp, 4 predicted proteins | sample DSLMC04102__metabat2_low_PE_001 | metagenome-assembled genome bin DSLMC04102
TATTTATTATAAATTATAAGATTAAAAAATTATACTCATATATAAATAATATTTAATATAATTTACTTTTAGTTTTAAGTTTGACATTATAATTATATAATATTTTTAAATGGAGGAAACTTTATGAAATTAGAAAAGGATGAAAAAATACTACTAAAAGGTGAATTTGAAAAGAAACTTGGACTTAATTCAAAATCAATTATTTTTTTAGTAATATTCTTTACATTTTTAACATATTGTTGTAGTTATTTTGCAGGAATTTTTGTTACAGTTATTGATATAATTGTTTTTACAATTTGGAATAATTTTTATAAAAAAATATTATAGAACTATATTGTACTAATAAAAAATCTATTTTAAAACAATTGACTCCTTTACTCATTCAGAAACAGAAAAAGAAGCTTATCTCGATACTATCTCTGATATAGTTGTATAAAAGACGAGCAATATGGAAATACTTTAGTTATAAAATCTGCTGGAAATACAATTATAGAAGTAGACACATCTTTATGTATTAAGTTATTTTATTTACAAATGTAAAAGGTATCACTATGATAATAGTAACACCTTTTGATTTATAAGTTTATTATTTTATAGGCTCGGAATCAGTAAAAAAATATCTTCACTGTTTTTTAGTAGATTCTATAGTACTCGTTGTATTTGTTTCTTTATCGTATTTATAAATTGTAGAATCATTATATGAATCATTTGCTTCTTCTGAATTGATATATACATAATAATTTGAATCATTTTCAAATTGTATTGCTACAGCATAATTTATAGATATATCTTTAATTGAATATAGTGTTATTTGTTTTTTATGCATAGATTCTGAGTCTTCAGATGCTATTATATTTGTTACATCTTTTTCTTTATCTATATTTTCTGAATTAATTTTTAAGTCAGTACTTAAATAAATTCTACTATTATACACAAGTTCTGTAAATTGCTCTGTTAGACTTTTTTCATCCCAATCTTTTTCATTTGAAACTGATTTTTTTATAATATTATAATTACTTAATTTATCATTGTCTTTTGTATTAGCTAGTCCGTATATTAAAGCTATTAATATAAAAATAATTATTATTAAAATATATCTTTTTTTCATATTTGAAATTACCTTTACTCCTTTTACTGTAAGCTATTAATCAAATCAACAATTTCAGATGTTATTCTTACACCATATGTTGTGTTATCTTCATGACGACCTTTTATAAGACCTACAGCATAGTTTTCATCAGATTGCAATACAATTGGTCCACCACTCATTGCTGCATGATTAATTGAATCCGCATCAAAAGATTTTGAACGTACGTCTGTAATATTTCCAATAGAATAAAATTGATATTTTCCATCAAATCCATCATTCTTTGGATAACCCATTTGTTTTACTGGTTTATCTTCTAAATACGAATTACTGCCATAAGATCTACAACCAAACCAACCTTGGGAATCACCTAAATTACTTTGCAATACACATAAGGCCCAATCATTTTCATCACTTACAGATTCAAATATCGAACCATAACCTGATGAATAATATACTGTATCCCAACCTGTAAATAATCCTTCACTATATGGTCCATTATCATATGCAGGATAACAAGTCCAATTTGCATAATAGTTCTCAAATGTTTTATCTGAAAATACACAATGAGCATTAGTTAACAATAAGTTTGAACCAACTAGAAAACCACTACCATGATTTAATCCTCCTTCTGCAATTATTTTACAAGTATCACTATATGGTCTTAAACTTAGATTAGGCGAAAAAAAGAAATTTGGAATATTTCTCAAAGAATTAAAATTTGTTTTAGTTAATTGATATGGTGGTGTATAACCTTGGCTCTCATTTGTACTAGTTAAATTACATAAGCTTAACATTTCCTCTGTATCAACAATTGTAGTGGTATCAGTTTTCTTATCATATTTATATATAACGTATTCTTCTTGTGAAAGTTGTTCCGTTTCAATAACATCTTCTCGTTTGATTACTTCATCTTTGTCAAATGCTTTTGATGTAGTAAGAAATAAACTATTTAAAAGTAAAATAATAAGTAGAATAAATAATACTTTTATTAAAGTCTTTTTTATAAATATCCATCCTTTTATATTGAATTCATATCATATCTATACATTTTTGTCAATTCTTTACATGTTTAACTAAATAGTAATTGTAAAAAGAAAATAATTAAATCAAGAGAAAAATTTCAAATATTTAATACACTTCGTCAATTAGGATTAAAACCTAGAATGAATGGAACAAAATTTATTAATAAATGTATTCTTTATATAATTACTTCAAACAATGAATTTTATAATCTTGAAGACATATTTAAAACTATAATAGTTGATTACCCTAACTTAAATTCTAGACAAATAAGAACTGAAATAAAATATGCTTTAGAACATAGAAATGAAAAATTAACAGAAGCAAACTTTGAAAATATATTTGGTTTCAAAGTTGATGAAGATATATTTAGACCAAAAGAATTCATAGATGAATTTGTTTATATGATGTTAGAAAAATCTTCAACTTAAGTATACAACTTGATTATCTCTTTTTAATTTTAAAAATGGTGAGCAAATTTGTTCCCATTTTTTGTTTTTTTGTCAAAAAAACCGAAGTGGGAACAAAAAATTTTCATTTTTCAGAAGTCCAAACCGTGTAACTATATAAATATATATACT